>Ga0256837_1000825_pt1 | contig 23801 bp, 22 predicted proteins | sample 4562384metaG_FD_185976 | JGI IMG/M metagenome (GOLD analysis project Ga0256837, IMG submission 185976) | Hydrothermal vent microbial communities from Guaymas Basin, Mexico - 4561-384 | ecosystem: Environmental > Aquatic > Marine > Hydrothermal vents | place: Mexico: Guaymas Basin | collected...
GCCTCTCATCGCTGATAATACTCTTCCTTTCAGGATTGGAAATGTAAGTCGCTGCCTAGTTGATCAGTTTATCCATTTTTATTAATCTTAATTATCCTTTTATTTTATTTACTGACTTTAATTAATTGAAATTCCCTATTTATTATAATAAACTTTATATTTATTTTACTAAGTTGTCTTTATCATATTTTTTATATGCTATTATTTTACATGAACTTTTTTAGGAAGATTGATGAAAAATTATATTAAAGAACAAATTAAAGAATCTTATGAATTGAAAAAAAATATTTATGAGAATGATAATCTTTTGAAAGAAATTCAGAAGCTCTCTCAATTATGTATTGAAATATATAAAAATGGTAATAAAACTATTTTAGCAGGTAACGGTGGAAGTGCGGCTGATGCTCAACATATAGCAGCAGAGTTAGTTGGTAGATATGGATTTGATAGAGATTCTTTACCATCTTTAGCTCTTACAACAGACACTTCTAATCTTACGGCTATAGGAAATGATTACGGTTTTGATAAGATTTATTCTCGTCAATTAGATGGTATGGGGCAGAGTGGAGATGTTTTTATTGGAATCTCTACCTCTGGGAATTCACAAAATTTGATTAATGCTTTTAAAATTGCAAAAAAGAAAAATATAATATCAGTAGCACTAGTTGGAAAAGATGGTGGTGCAATGGCAGAATTAGCAGATATTGTTTTAATTGTTCCTTCTAATTCAACTCCTCGTATTCAAGAATCTCATATTTTAATAGGGCATATTCTATGTGATATTATAGAAAAAGAATTATTTGCTAATGGTGTACATAACTAATGAAAAAAGCTCTTTTTTTAGATAGAGATGGTGTTATAAATGTAGAAAAAAACTATCTATATAAAATAGAAGAATTTGAGTTTGTAGATGGGATTTTTGAGCTATGTAGGTATTATTGTTCTCTTGGATATTTAATTATTGTTATTACAAACCAATCAGGTATATCAAGAAATTATTATACTGAAAATGATTTTAATATATTAACCTCTTGGATGCTAGATAAATTTATAAAAAATAAAGTTAATATTGATAAAGTATACTTTTGTCCACATCATCCAAATATTTCTGGTGAATGTAGTTGTAGAAAACCTAAAGCAGGAATGTTATTTGATGCACAAAAAGAGTTTGATTTGGATCTGAAAAACTCTATTTTGATTGGTGATAAAGAGAGAGATATTGAATCTGGAATCTCTGCAGGATTGAAAGAGACTTATTTATTTGATGAAAGTAAAAAAATCATAGATTCTAAAGCAAATAAAATAGTTTCAAATTTAAAAGATATAATGGAAAAATAATGTTAATACTAAATAGTGGTGGTACTTTTAATAAAAGATATAATAAAACAAAAGGTGAATTAGAAGTTCCTTTTGATAATCTAGCAATTAATTCTATACTTGAAAATTATAATGCTAAATTTGATATTGCTGGTGTTATTTATAAAGATAGTTTAGAGATGGATATTGATGATAGAAAGATGTTAACTAGTATTATTATGGAATCTAGTGATGATACTTTTATTGTAATCCATGGTACTGATACGATGGATGAAACGGCTGAATTTTTTGATGCAGTATTTAATGATAGAAAGATAATTTTAGTTGGTGCTATGATACCATTTGAAATTGATAAAATAGAATCTAGTTTCAATCTTGGTATGGCAATAGGTTTTGCAAATTCAAAAAATGATTATGGTGTATATATTTGCATGAGTGGATATGTTGAATTATGGAATAAACTAAAAAAAAATAAAGTGATAGGGAAATTTGAAATTGTCAAATAAAATATCTTGTACCCATTGCCATTTAGAGTTTAATGAGAATGTTATGATTAGAGATGGTGAAAACTATTTTTGTTGTAACGGTTGTCAAGGTGTCTATCATCTTTTAAGTGATGAGGGATTAGATAGTTTTTACGACAAATTAGGAAATAATACACTCACTGCTCCAACTGGTCAGTATGAGGATTCTTCTAATTTTAATTCTCCTGCTTTTTATGATAAATTTGTTAAAACTGATAATGATGGTTTTAATAATGTATCACTTATTATTGAGGGGATTCATTGTTCAGCATGTGTTTGGTTAAATGAGAAAGCTTTACATAAAATGGATGGTATTATTGAAGCTAGTATTAATTTTACAAATAATAAAGCAGTTATAACTTGGGCAGATAATGTTGTAAAATTATCTCAAATTATAGATATGATTCGTGCTATTGGATACAATGCTTTCCCTTATGATGCCTCTGTTCAAGAGGTTCATGCAAATAAAGAGAGAAAAGATTATTATCTAAGAATGTCAGTTGCTATATTTGCTACTATGAATGTTATGTGGATAGCAGTTGCTCAATATGCAGGATATTTTTCTGGTATGACACAAGATATGAAAACAATATTAAATATTGCTGAGGGTACATTAGCTACACCAGTTCTTTTTTATAGTGGTTGGATTTTTTTTCGAGGTGCTTACTACGGTATAAAAACAAAAATAGTAAATATGGATATTTTAGTAGCAACTGGAGCTTTATTAACCTATTTATATTCTATTTATATAACAGTTATTGAACAGGGTGAAGCATATTTTGATTCAGTAACAATGATAATTACATTTGTTTTAGTTGGTAAATTTTTAGAAGTTTTAAGTAAAAAAAATGCTGCCGATGCTCTTGATATTATCGGTAAAAATATACCTAGTGAAGTAAATATTATTAAAGATAAGAAAATTATCTCTTGTAAATTAGCTGATGTTGTTGTTGGTGATGTTATTGTTATTGCTACAGGTGAAAAAATTCTATTTGATGGTGAGATAATAAAAGGATCAGGAACATTTGACGAATCTAGTTTAACTGGTGAGAGTGAGCCTATATATAAAAATATATCTGACAATGTTGTTAGTGGAACTTCATCTATTGATGCTGATATACATTATAAAGCTATTAAAGATTTTGAACACTCTACACTATCAAATTTAGTATCATTACTTGAAACTGCTATTATTAAAAAACCTAAAATCGAGCAGATGGCAAATAAGTTATCTGAGTATTTTTCTTCTACAATTTTAGCCTTATCTTTAATCACTTTTTTAACTTGGTATTTTTTTGGAGATAGTTTTGAAATAGCTTTTATGATAGGTATCTCTGTTATTGTTATTGCTTGTCCTTGTGCGTTAGCTCTTGCTACACCTGTAGCTACATTAGTTGGATTAAGTTTAGGAGCAAAGAGGGGTATTTTATTTAAAGAGGCTGCTCAACTTGAGACAATGGCTAAAATAGATACTTTAGTCTTAGATAAAACAGGAACTATAACAGTTGGAAAACCAGAAGTTATAAAAGAAAATATATATGGCGATTTTGATAAAAATATTTTGTATTCTTTGGTGAAATCTTCAAATCATCCTGTAGCAAAAGGGATAGAAAAATATTTGAAAGAAGATGAAAATATTGATGAGTATATTTTAGATTCTTATACTCAAATACCAGCATCTGGAATATCTGCTATATATAAAAATAAAACATTATTAGGTGGGAATTTAAAACTTATTTTAGATAATGGTATAGATGTTAAATTTGAAAGTGAAAATACTATTTTTTATTTTAGTATAGATAATAAGTTGGTAGCTATATATGAACTTCGTGATAATATAAAAAGTAATGCCAATGAATTAGTTTTAAATTTATCTGAAAAAAATATTGAAATTATTATGTTGACTGGTGATAATGAAAAGATAGCTTCTCGTGTGGCTAGTGAAGTTGGAATTGTTAAATATAAGAGTAATCAAACTCCTGAAGATAAATCAAACTATATAGAAAAACTTCATGCTGAAAATAAAACTGTTGTTATGGTTGGTGATGGTGTCAATGATATATTAGCTTTAGCACAAGCAGATATAGGGATTGTTATGGGTAGTGGCAGTGATATAGCTGTAGATGTTAGTGATGTGATTTTATTAGATGATTCACTCTCTTCATTAGAAGATGCTTTTAAAATTTCTCGTACAACATTTGGGCTGATTAAACAAAACCTTGGAATCTCTTTGGTTTATAATGCTATAACAATTCCTCTAGCAATGTTTGGATATGTTATTCCATTAGTAGCAGCAATCTCTATGAGTGTAAGTTCATTGTTAGTAGTAGGTAATTCTATGAGAATTAGATATAAATGGAATAAAAAATAGGAGTGTAGTATGGATAATTGGGTAATTGGTATGATGTTAAGTGCTTCTATATTTTTAGGAGCTATAGCTTTATTTGCTTTTCTTTGGGCTATTAAAAATGGTCAATTTGATGATCAAGAAAAATTTTTAAATGGTGCTAAATTTGATGGTGTAGATGAATTAAATGATGCGATAAGACAAGAAAAGAAAAAAGAAGAGTTAAAGAAAAATTATAAACCAGAATAGTATAAGTTACCCAAAATAAAGTGGGTAACTTATAAAATTATTTACCTACAGTTTGAGAAAATGCGTCTAAATCAGCATCAGAATATTTAGCCACTTGACCTTTCATAATACCTTTCATTGGACCACCATAGCTACCATCTTTGTAACCTTTAAGTGCAGCAGCGATATCAGCATGGCTCATATCAGCAACATTTTTAGATTTACCAAGAGCATGTTTAGAGAAATCACCACCGTGACATCCTTTACAAGCACCAGCATTTACTGCTGCCATAGAAGTTGTAGCCATAGCAAGTGTTGCGATTGAAGCAATTACAATTTTTTTCATATTATTTTCCTTAGATAAAATTTCATACTGATTATAGTAGCTTGATTCTTAAATACATATTAATGAATTAAAAGGTATTATTTTGTTAAATATATTTATAAAAAGTGAGAATATGAGATACATTGATAATGATTTAAAGAATAAAACTATTTTAATAACTGGTGGTGCTGGTTTTATTGGCTCAAACTTGGCTTTTTATTTTCAAGATAATCATCCAGATGCAAAAATAGTTGTAGTTGATTGTTTTAGAAGTGGCGAAACATTATCAAACGGAAATTTAAAAAGTTTTGGTCATTTTAAAAATCTTATAGGTTTTAAGGGTGAAATTATTAGTGCTGATATAAATGATAAATATTTACTTTTAAACCTTGAGAGAAATTATAAGTTTGATTATATCTTTCATGAAGCTGCTATTTCAGATACAACTGCTCAAGAACAAGGTTTAATGATTAAAACAAATGTAAATGCTTATAAAGATTTACTAGATTTAGCAGTGAAACATGGAGCAAATATGATATATGCTTCATCAGCTGCTACTTATGGTGATGCTAAGTCACCACAAAAAGTGGGAAGAGAAGCACCACAAAATGTATATGGTTTTTCTAAATTAAGTATGGACAATTTAAGTAGAACCTATATGAAAAATGAAAATATATCAATTGTTGGTCTTAGATATTTTAATGTATATGGTAAAAATGAATATTTTAAAAACTCAACAGCTTCTATGGTTTTACAATTTGGTCATCAACTATTATCTGGAAAAAATCCAAAACTGTTTGAAAGTAGTAATAAAATTCTTCGTGACTTTATATATATAGAGGATGTGATTCAAGCAAATATTAAAGCTATGAATCCAAAAGAGAGTGGAATCTATAATGTGGGAACAGGTAAAGCTAGGAGTTTTCAAGATATAGTAGATATTTTACAAAAAGAGCTAGGTACAAATTTTAAATGTGAGTATATACCTAACCCTTTTATAGGTTCTTATCAGTTTCATACAGAAGCAGATATTGATACTACTAAAGAATTTTTAGGCTATGAGCCATCTTTTGAGATGGAAGATGCTATAAAAGATTATGTAGTTGAGATAAAAAGAGTTTATGAAAAAGAAGTAAAGTAGATGAAAAAGTTTAAAGATTCAACACCAAATATTTTAGTTATAGGTGACCTGATGATAGATCATTATTTATGGGGAAGTTGTGATAGAATCTCCCCAGAAGCACCTGTTCAAGTTGTTGATATAGCAAAGGAAACAACGGTTTTAGGTGGTGCAGGAAATGTTATAAATAATCTTAATACACTTGGTGCAAAAGTTAGTGTAAGTAGTGTTATTGGTGATGATGATAATGGTCTTGAACTTTTAGCTATGTTAAAAAATATAGATGTAGATATAAAAAATATCATTCTTCAAAAAGGTAGAAAAACATCTAAAAAAAGTCGTGTAATAGCTGTTTCTCAACAGATTCTAAGATATGATAATGAGAGTAAAGAAGATATAACTGATTTATCTATAAAAAACCTTTTAGAATCATTGAGTAAAGATATTCATCTATATGATGTAGTTATTTTATCAGACTATGGAAAGGGTGTTTTAACTGATAACTTTTCTCAAGCTATTATAAAATTGGCAAACTCAAAAAATGTAAAAGTTTTAGTTGATCCAAAAGGGGCTGATTTTTCTAAATATAAAGGAGCCTATCTTTTAACACCAAATAAGAAAGAAGCTGTATTAGCTACTGCTATCTCTATAGATGATAATGAAAGTTTAGAAAAAGTTTTATTAAAATTAAAACAAGAGTGTGATTTAGATATATCTTTAGTGACTTTATCAGAAGATGGGATAGCTATTTTTGGTAATGAGTTAAAAAGATTTCCAACTGTTGCAAAAGAGGTTTTTGATGTAACTGGTGCAGGAGATACAGTTATAGCATCAATAGCTTTTGCTATAAGTATAGGTAAAAGTATAGAAGAAGTAGCATCATTTGCTAATTTAGCAGCAGGGGTAGTTGTTGGTAAGATTGGTTCAGCTACTGTTAGTATTGATGAGATAGAGGAGTATGAAGCATCTTTACATAAAAGTACTTCAGATGCACATATTAAATCTTTTGAAGATATTAAACTTGTTGTAGATAGATATAAAAAGAGTGGAAAAAAAGTTGTTTTTACAAATGGATGTTTTGATATACTTCATGTTGGACATGTAAAATACTTACAAATAGCAAAAAGTTTCGGAGATATTTTGATTGTTGGATTAAATTCTGATGAATCTGTTTCAAGACTTAAAGGACCAACTCGTCCGATTAATATCGCAGATGATAGAGCATATCTTTTAGCTGCTCTTGAAGCAGTTGATTTTGTAGTGCCTTTTAGTGAAGATACACCATATAATCTTATAAAAATGTTATCACCAGATACACTTGTTAAAGGTGGTGATTATGAAGGTAAAGAGGTTATAGGAACAGAGTTTAGTGGGGAATTGAAGTTAGTTGATTTTGTTGATGGAAAGAGTACAACAAAAACAATAGAAAAGATACAAGGAGATAATAATAGATGTTAAAAAAATTAAGTTTGATTGCTTTAAGTACAGTATCAGTTTTTGCTATGCATAATGCAGAGATAAATATAAATGATAAAGATTTAGAACTTAGTGCTAAATTTGATTTAGGTCAGTTTAGTAATACAGTTGAACCAGACACAACTTATATTGGGTTTAGTTATATAAATGGACATGAAGATAACTCAAATGTAAATGTTAACAGTTATGTAGAATCTAATTTTTTAATGAAAAATGAGATTGAAAATACAGGTGTTATATTTGGTATAGGTGTAAAAGCAAATTACACTAAAATTAATGGTGATAAATTTATAACTATTCCTTTAGGTTTAGAACTTGGGTATAGTTTACCTATCCAAGTACCAATTAGTTTAAGTACAAAACTATATTTTGCTCCAGAATCATTAGCTTTCTCCAGAGCTAAAAGTTTTTTAGAGTACCGTTTTGATGCTAGTGTAAATGTTATAGAAAAAGGTTCTCTTGTTTTAGGATATAGAAATATTGATGCAAATATTGAGAATAGACGAGGTACTCAAACTTACAATCAATCTCTATATTTTGGGTTTAAATTTTCTTTTTAAGGGTTATTAATATAGATATATATAGGTGATGAGCCAATTTGTAGAATCTCATCATCTATAACCTCTCCATCTCTTGAAAATATACTAAAATAATCTTCATTTTTAAGTGTTGTTTCTTTTGTTGACCAATGAATTTGTAATAGATTCTCATTTATTAAACATTGAAGTATATAGTATTCTCTTTTTATATCTAGTCTTAAAAATTGGGCATTTTGTAAAGTTTGAACCATATATTTATATGTTTGAAATGCTGGATAATATTTTATTCCATCTCTATTATCAATAAGACCATACCCTGGAGCAATCAGTTGATGCCAAGATATAGAATCAACTTGTTGAGATGCAAATGCCAATAGATGATACCTTAGCATAAAATCAGCATAAGTTTGTTCATCTACACATTCCACTTCACTTGTTGGAGCATAGGGAGCTGTATTTGAAATTGGCCAATTTGTTTCTGTAATGTGCAATACTTGCTTAGTTTTAGGACTTAACCAAACCATAGTGCTAAGAAGTGCTATCTTATCAGACAAACTAAATCCCATTTGTAGATTTTCAGGAGCACCTCTTCTATCCACATATAAAAGTGCTGAGATGCCATCATATTTATACTTGAAAAAATTAAAAAGAGTATGAGCTGTAAAATGGTACTCAAAATCTATAACACCACTACCTATTAGTGTTATGTTTGGAAATTTTTTGGTTTTTAAATCATAAGCAGTTTTATAAAAATAGTTATATTCATCTACACTAAAAAAGCCCCATTTTGCTCTATTTATAGTTGTTCCTATCTCATATATATTTACTAAATTATCAAGTGTTGAAAAAATATTATCTAGGTTTGTTTCTAATAATTTAGAATCGATTATATTTTCTCTATCTTGCATTATTTTAAGTATTATTTTTTTATCTTTTACTTTTAAAAGGAACTCTTTTAATTCATTTAAAGATTCCATCTCCCAAAGTTTAAATCTAACTAATACTCTTTTTAAATCTAACTCATCTATTAGCTCTAAACTTAGTTGAGGTTCTCTTTGAAAATCGATACCAATAGAAAAAAAATCTGAAGATATTATTTTTTTTCTACCTATAAATGGTGTCATAACTAAAGAAAAAGGCACTATAATTAGAGAGGTTGCAACAGTTTTTAGTATAGATGTAAAAGATTTTCTTCTCATAATTCTTTTATAGTTTTTATCTTTTATAACTTCTGGTTGATCGGAATAAGTATCCCATATATGTGGTGTTTTCATAGTTTGAATTATATCATTTTATTTGATTTTAAATAAGTTAAGTTAGAATTAGGGATGAAATTTATACTATTTTGTAAGCAACCTTATGCATTTTCTATACTTAAACCATTAGAAGAAGAGATTTTAAAAAGAGGTTTTAAAGCTCTTTGGTTTGTCCCAAAGAAAATTATAAATTTATTTCCTTATAGCAATTCAGATGTAATAACTGATATTAAACAGGCTAAAGATTATAGTAGTGATGCTATATTAGTACCTGGAAATGAAGTCCCACATTTTTTAAGAGGTGTTAAGGTTCAAGTTTTCCATGGTTTGGCAGGTGAAAAAAAAGGTCATTTTAGGATTAGGGATTATTTTGATCTTTATTTAACTCAAGGTCCATATTTTACAGATAGATTCAATGAACTAAAGCAAAAATATAAAAACTTTGATGTTGTTGAAACTGGTTGGTGCAAGTTAGATAATTTATACTATATAGATGATAAGATAGTTGAGAAAAAAAATAGACTAATAAAAAAATATAATGTAAAAAAAATTATTCTATATGCTCCGACTTTTTCTCCATCACTTACATCTGCATCAAAGTTATATGAAATTATCAAAAAATTATCAAAAGATGATAATATTTTAATAATAATAAAATTCCATGATTTAATGGATGAAAATTATAAGAAAAATTATTTTGATTTAGAAAAAAATAATCTTCTAATATCTAAAGAAAAGGATATTATAAATCTTATGAAAATTTCTGATATTATGATAAGTGATACATCTTCAGTTGTTTATGAATATATACTTTTAGATAAACCTGTCGTCACCTTAAATAGTAAGTCTAAGAATATTACTTGGGAAGATTTTGAAGATGAAAAAAAACTATTATTTAGTATATATAATATTTTAGCTGATAATGATGAGTATAAAGAAAAAAGAAAAAAAACGATACAACTATATCACCCTTATATGGATGCAAAATCATCTAAAAGAATGATAGATGCAGTTATACAATATATAGATAGATTCAATGTACCTCAAAAAAGAAAACTATCTATTTTGAGAAAATTTAAAATTTATAAAGAGTTTGGAATAAATTAATAATGAAAATAATACCAACATTAACCGGAAATAATTTAAAAAAAGCAAATGATATGCTTTTTAATGTAGCATCAATATTAGATGAGAATAACATAGTTTATCATTTAGAAGGTGGTACTCTATTAGGTATAGTTCGAGATAATGCTCTTCTTCCTTGGGATCATGATATTGATATATCTATTCCATCTTCAGAAATAGATAACTTTTTAAAATTAAAAAAACAAATATCTAAAAGTTATAAATTGAAGCTTAGATATTTTGAAGAAGATAATACTATTTTTAAAAAGAATGACCTAAGAATTATAAAAGTTAAGTATTATTTTTCATCATTTTTAAAAGGTATTTTACCTATGTTTTTTAGAAAGTATGATATTGTGCTAGATATTTTTGTAAAATATAGTGATGAAGATAGTACCTATTGGGAAGCAGCCGGTAAAAATATGAAGGTATCTTCAAAATACTATGAATCTTTTGAAATAGTTGATTTTAATGGCTATCGCTATAAAGTACCAAATCATTATAAAGAGTATTTAACTGAAAAATATGGTGATTGGAGTCAAATAGTTAAAGAATGGGATTGTTCAAAAGATGAAAGAACAATTATAAGTTGAAAAGTGTTTATTAATAAATATAAAACCACGATTGTAAATATCATTATTTTTCTTACAGCATTGGTAATGCTGATAGATTATCATCCCACTAAACTTTTTACTTTAGTCTTATTTTTGATATGGATTTTTAATCAAAATAAAGAATCTAATTTAGTTATTATTAAAGATAAAATTGCACAATCAGCTATATTACTTTTTTCTCTATTTTTAATAGGTGTCTTTTGGAGTGATGATTCAAGAAATGCAATTAAAATTTTAGAGAGGGAATCTTTGCTTTTGCTTTCCCCTTTACTTGTATTTTTTGTAAATAAAAATTATTTAAAATATATAGTTTTTATTATATTTTCTGTTATTTTTATATCAGAACTTGTATTTTTACTAGAATACTATAATATTGCTGATTTTTATTATAGAGAAAAAACTATTTATCATTACCCTTTTATACATAGGATGTATTTTACAACTATTTTAGCTTTTAGTATTGGTTATACAATGCTAAAGCTTGACCTAACTAAGTATGTAAGCATAACAAATATATCTCTTTTTAGTTTTATATTTTTGAGTACTTATACCCTTTTTCTTATGGGAGGTCGTTCTGGATATATTAACTTTTTTGTAGTTCTTTTTATTATTTCACTATATAAACTAAGAATTAAAAATAAGATAAATATTTTATTCTTAGCACTATTCTTATTATTATCACCCATATTATTCTATAATTTACATCTTAGTAGCACATTTAATAATAGAGTTGATAAAACTATAGAGAGTGTTTCAAATTTTGATATAAAGAATCAAGCACAACAACTTGATTCCTCAAAAAGAACATCATTGTCTTGCCGTTTAGAGTTTTGGTATCATGCTTCAAAGATTATAGAACAGAATCCTTTTTTTGGTGTTGGAACTGGGGACGGTGTTTTAGAGATGAAAAAACTACTTGGTGATGATGCTTATGCTGAGTTAAAAAGAGATTGTGGTTTAAATGTAAGAAGACATTTTAATACTCACAACCTCTATATAAATATATTATTAATGTTTGGAGTATTTGGTTTAAGTGTACTTTTTTACTTTTTTTATCTACAGCTTAGTACAGCAAAAAAATATAAATCTATAAATATGATAATTCTCATAGTACCAACAATGATAACAATGTTATCTCAATCAGCACTTTTTACAAGTCACTATTTTATATCTTTTTACTCATTTGTCTTAACTATTATTTATTTAGAAGATAAAACAAAAAAAACTATTCAAAGTCACTCTTGAGTCTTTGAAGAATCTCAAAAGCTTTATTAATATCTTCTATATTAATATCAGATATTTTGTTGAGAGATGCTTTAAGTTGAGTTGTAGATATACCTTCAGTTCTAGGTAGATAAATCACTTCACAATGCTCTTTTAACGCATCAAATTTACCCTCCCAATCATTGCCCATAGAAAAAATATCTACATTATATTTTTTAATATCATCAACTTTTTGTTCCCAATGGTTCTCAGGTATAACCATATCTACATACTTTATAGCTTCTACAATAGAAGCTCTTTGTTCATAAGGGATAATAGTTTTTTTACCCTTAATCTCATTAAACTCATCAGAAGATACAGCAACTATAAGTTTATCACCTAGTTTACTTAATCTTTTTAGTAACTCTAAATGTCCGATATGAAACATATCAAAAGTTCCATAGGTTAATACTACTTTTTTACTCATAAATCTCCATTTAATTTTACTATGTAAAGAGTCATTTTATTTGTTCTATTTTAGCTACATTACTATTATTATCAAGTTTTATTTTTAAATAACCAGCAAGTGCATCAACATCAGAACCATTAACATATATAGTATTTAATTTTTTAATTTCTAATTTATAACCAAGCAATATAGATATTAAATTACTTACTTGAAAATGTGATTTAATATTGTCTATTTGTAGTTTTTTTGTATTGTTGATGGCATAAAATATAAAAGGAACTTCATAAACTTCTGGGAAAAACCAACCATGACCATTTCTTCCATGTTCATGTAAAAGTTCTCCATGATCAGAAGTAAATACAAGATAAGTTGGTTTTTTATTTTTCACTTCTTTTAAATATTTTATTATTTTAGATAAAAAATAATCTGTATAAAGTACAGTATTATCATAGGCTAAGTTGAATTTATTAAATTCTTTTGGATATTGTTTATGATATGGTGAGTGAGAACCTCTCATGTGTAAAACTATAAAATTATTATTGTCATTTAGATTTATACTCTTTAATGCTTGTTCTAATTTCATATCATATTGATTACAATTCTTTATTTGTTTTTCTAATGTTTCTACGGGAGAGTAGTAATCTATATATTTTAGCCCAATATAATTTTGTAAAATTTGTAATTGAGATTTATTTTGTTGAGAATAAAAATATGTTTTAAATCCATTTTTCTTTGCTAAATAGAATAAATTATTATTCATAGTAAGCATTTGACTTGTACTTCCTGGATATTTCACTCTATTTAAAATAGCTGATACAGATGTTTTTGTCATAATACCGGCAGAAAATATAGAACTAGTATATAAATTATTTATTTTTTCTAAATTAGGTGTTGTATTTAGAGGATAACCCAATAATTTAAGTTCTTTTGCTCTTAGTGATTCCCCTATAATAAAAATTATATTGGCATTAATTTCACCATTTTGTACAATGGGTTCTTCTAAGCTTTTAAATAAATTACTGTTATTTCCTAAAAGTTTTTTTGGTAAAATACCTACAATAAAATAATTTAATGATTTTATAAAATTGATAGCAGAATGTCTTTTTGGATTAGGTAAAAGTCTTTTTGCTTGTTTATGCCAAAATTTTCCAGACTTTGAATGCATATTATTATTTGTATAGATTAATCCATATAAGATAGAAAGAACAATAATAACTGTTGCTAATTTATTACTACTGTATGAATTGATTTTTATAAAAAACTCAGAAGTAAATAATACAACAAAGGTTAATAAAATAATAATAAATGGAATTATCATATCGTTTATTTCATCCATAAATGATAGCATGACCTCTTCAGGACTTATAGAAAGTTGATAAAATGAGATAGGTTGAATATATGTACCAAAATATTGATAATGTAGAAATTCAAAAAGCATAGGTAATAATATAAAAGTTAATAGAGTAAGTTTAATGTAAAGCTTTTTAAATAAAATAATCCCAATTATTATGATAAAAAACCATAAATTAAATGAAAATACATTAATTGAATTAAAATTATGATTGTATAATGAATATAAGTTGTCAGCTAAGTTTAATATTATTAAAATAATAAATGCTTTTATGAATAAGAATAAAATAGTTTTATTTATTTTCATTAGTTATAAATGTCCCTTCAATAATATTTCCAATATTGAAATTGATTATATCAAAATATAAATTAATAGTTAATTATTTTTCCTTTTTTGTATATTGATTTAAAAGATATTGAGTAATAGCAAGTGAAGCACGATAGTAGTTTACTTCATCTAAGTTAGCTTTTTTATTTAACTTATCTATTTTAAGAGTTTGATTCTTAGATGATATGATTTTAGAAGCATTCATCCCTATATGAGTTCGATTTGAATCTAGCATATTTTCTCCTATGCTTATGTAGTCTATATCATTTAAAACTATATTATAAAGAGTTGGAAATATATCTTTATGAGAGCCAAAAACTTTTTCATCTATATGTAAACTCTTTTTTAACTCTTCTGGTAGGTATATATAAAAAGGTATATTTCTTGACTTAAAGAGTTTATTTTTTGTGTAGTTCATATTTGCTTCTATTGTATTGTTATCAGCAGTTACTACTATGATAGTATCTTTAGCATACTTAGATGATTTTATCTTTTGTATAAATTTACCAAGGCTATCTAGTGCGTAAGCATAAGATTTAAATCTCTTTTGCATCAGTTCTAAATCTTTTGTAGCTAAATGCTTTTTCAAATTATCAGATATTTTTAAACTGTTTTGTTTGTAGTGTTTTGGAATCGTGTATGGTGGATGGTTATTTGTAGAAAGTGCAAAGATAAATTGTTTTTTATCAGAATTTTGGAGTTGATTATATATATAATCGTAAAGGTATTGATCGTAGATACCCCATGGATGGAAGTAGTCATTTGTCATAGTATCTTTAGATTCTAGACTGTTAAATATATTTATTTTTCCAACTGTTTTATCGAATCCTTGATATTTTATAAACTTACCAATCTCTCTCCAACTAAGATCGCCACCATAGATAAATGTAGTATCATAACCACTATCTTTAAATACAAAAGCAGGGGCATATCTATATGATGTTTGTTTATATCTTGATTGTGAAAAAGCAAAACTCCCCGGTCTATAGGGGATGTTTAAGAGTAGAGATTCTAAACTAGCGATAGTGCCATTTCCACTTGATATAAAGTTTCTAAAAACAGTGTCTTCATTAAAATGTTTCTCTAATGAACCCATTATATTAAACTTTTGTGATTGGTACTCACATATAGGCAGTCCAAAACTCTCAACCATTATTACCACAACATTGTAATCTTTTAAATCTTTTTTCTTTGGTATATGGTGTGTGATATATTTTAAAAGATTTGTTTTGTTTATATCATTAGAGTGTGTATATATCTTAAAAGCATCTTCTATGTGGTTTTTAAATCCTGTCATAGCTATCGGGTTGTATTTGTTGTTTGAGAATCTTCTTTTTATTTTATATGCTTTCATAAATGCTATAACACCATTTTGAGAGAGTGAGTTTATAAATAAGTTCTCTGATACATTTGGAATCATTTTAGTTAAAGGGTACATCCCAACACTCCCTCTAATAGCTAAAAAGTTTATAATAATTAAAATAGTGAAGATAACAATAGTTTTCTTTTTATCCATAGAAAGATTATTTTGAGGTGATTTTTTATTTAAGATTTTAGATACAACTAGATAAAGGGCAAATATAAATAAAGCAAATAAAAATAAAGATGCAACTACATTATAATTTTCCCAAATAGTAACCATTAACGCATAGGTATCATCTTCAAATAAACCAAAATAGAGTATGTTTATATGGTCTTTAAAGTATGAATAGAATCCAAAGTCAGAGACGAGTAAGACAGTTACAAGGGTATATAAAATCAAAAGATAATAGATAAATATTTTTTTAAAAATAGATAGATAGTTTGTTTTCTTTAAAAAAAATATAGTTATCAAAGCTAAGGTAATAGGTGCTTGGATATAGGCTACAACAATTAAATCTATCCTCATACCAAGAAAAAAACTTTGAAGTAAATCACCATAGTAAGATTCTAAATTATCAATAGAGTTATAGTATGTAAAAAATACAACTCTAAAAATAGACATAAAACATAAAAATAAAAATTCAACTAAAAGAGTTTTCTTTAAAAGATTGAAAATGTTAGATTCTATCATCTATTTTTACCATCAGCTATTATATTTGTCTTATTTATACTTTCATCTCTTCCTACTAACATAACTCGTATATCATTTTTTTGAACTAAAGCTTTTAGTAGATTATCATTATTTGGTACATGAAATAAAAATATAGGAATTCCATTTAAAGTTTTTTGTGCTTCATTTGAGTATATTGGATTATTTATATCACCATACGGCATAGCGATAGCTGATATATTTTTAAAAAAATATGCGATTTTATATCCATTTAGAACTATATTTGAAAAAATATTATTTTGTGCTAAAGGGTGGATTCCTAAGATAGTATGGAATCCTGCATTTGTATATAGTGCTAGTTTTAGTGGGTTTGAACCCTCTATATATAAACACTTTTTTAGTGCATTGTATTTACTAATCTGATTTAATCTTTTTATCGCTTTTAGAGTTTGTTCTGTTGTTAATTTATCAAGGTTTTTATAATCAAGCCAAAAGTAACGAGTATATTCTTTATTTTCTTGAAAAAGTTTTTCTAATGTTAGGAGTTTAGAATCTTTCATAGCATAGATAAGTTTCCCATTTTTATCTTTTTTTGGATGGTCGTGAGATACAATAAAACGATTCATCTTTACATCATAATGAAAATCTACTTCAACACCTGATGCTCCAGATTCAAAAGCTCTATTTATACTTTTTATGCTATTTTGTTCAGATTTTGAATTGTATAATCCTCTTGAAATCCAAACTTTATGTTTAGAATCGTAAACCTTAGAATCTTTATAGTTATTTTCCATATATATAACAGCACCATTGTAAGCAAGAACAAATAATAAAATAGTAGTAAATAAAACTTTTTTAATCAACTAAAACCCTTATTTATATAATTTTTTATTATAAAGATAATCTAGTGTAATTACAAATGCTAAAGCATCTTTTTCTAACTCTTTATTGTGAGCAATCTCTTTTAGATGTTTATTTTCATATAAAAATGTCATAGCTTTTTTATTTGGTCTAATTATTGCTACTTTATTTTTGATTCTAAGTGCATAAGAATCGTGAAATTGCATAAGTGAAATCTCTCTTTTCTTATCACTAAAAATAGAATTACCCATGATAGGAAATTTTAAATCAACTCCGATGAGGTCTAAAGCAGTAGCAAGAAGGTCAGGTTGTGTTGCAATTTTTGTATAAACACTTGGTTTAACATTTGCACCTAATATGAAAGCAGGTATATGAAACATATCTACTGGAACCATATCTTTTCCATAAACACGAACATTATGATCGGCAACTATTACAAAAATAGTATCTTTATAATACTCCTCTTTCTTAGCAAGTTCTATAAATTTTCCAATCGCAAAATCTGCATATTTTACAGCATTTTTAACATCTCTTTTTTCATAACCATCAATAAGTTTGATTTTACCATCAGGATAATCAAACGGCATATGATTTGATGTGGAGAACATAACACCTGCAAATTTTTTACCATTTTTATGAAGTTTTTTAAACTCATCATTTGCTTTTATAACTAAATCTTCATCACTTGCACCCCAAGTTCCAACAAACTCTGGATTCTCAAATTTTTCTCTATCTATAATTTGACTAAAACCGTTTCCATTAAACCAACCCTTCATGTTGTCAAATCTACTCTCACCACCATATAAAAACATAGTATGATAACCAAGTGGCTTTAAAATCGAAGATAGGGTGAAAAAGTCATGTTGAGATTTGTTTCTTTTTAAAACACCTTTTCCTGGAACAGAAAAGTTACCAGCAACACAACCTGCTATACCTCTAATACTCCTTGTCCCATTTGAATATATATCTGTAAAAAGGATACCCTCTTTACTTAATCTGTTTAGATTTGGTGTAATCCCTTTTTCCCCACCAACAGCTTGAACAAACTGATAACCTAAACTCTCTTGTAAAAATATCACTAGATTTTTTGGTTTTTCAGATTTAAAGTGTGTTTTTTCTACTCTTGATAGGGGTGAGTTTTTATCTAAACTTGAGATATTCAATCTTTTTTTAACAATCTCTAGTGCTTCAGTTGTATCCATTTTCCCATATTGGCTTAAAAGTTTACCACTTCCATATTTTTTGTTTATATAGATAGCTGAACCTATACTATAAAAAGAGTTTTTAGTTAGTTCATTTACTGTTCTATTTGATGAAAACATAGCATCTGAGTTATTCGCTGGTCTATGTGCAAAAGATGAACGAACTCCTATAAATAGAATTAATGTCAATGGTATAAATAATAAAACCCTTCTCTTATATGGTATCTCAAAAATTTTGAGAGTAGAATCTTTATATTGTTTTATATAAAAATAGATAAAGATTCCAATCATACTCAAGCTAATAAAAAGAGCCATCTTATAATCAGCTAAAATCATCCCAAAAACCTCTTGAGGATACTCTAAATACTCAACAAATAGATAATTTGGTCGCATATCGTATTGGGCTATAAATGGAAAAGTAGCATTTTCTATATAAATTAAAAATGATAATACTATGAGAAAATAATATTTTATAAACTTATTTACAAAATTAGCTATTTTTTGTGGACTTAGAGTTAAAAGTATCATAGGAATTACAAGTAGCATACTAGTAACTATGGTATCCATTCTTAAACCATAAATAAAAGTCATCCAGTAAGCTGTATCGCTATCTTTAAATTTATCGAAGTAGATTATGAATAGTAAAGCTCTTCCTGCAAAAAAGATTCCTATCATATATATGTAGTATTTTAAAAGTTGTTTTATTATCGGCATAGTATTTATATATCCTTTATTTTCCAAGTAATCTTTTTTTCATATTTTTTTTCATACTTTTAGTTTTCTTATCTGCAACAGTAAACTCTATAAGTTGTTTCACAAAATCTTCATCACATTTATGATGTTTTTTATACTCATCACCTATAATTTTTAGAGTCTCACCATCTGCCCAAAGTTTTGAGAAGTTTATAGCTCTATCTTTTTGTGAAAGTTTGAAAAATTTCATACGGTTTATATCTACTATCTTAAAATTATAGATTCCGTTCTCTTTTTTTATCAGAATATTTCCAGGGGAGTAGTCAAAGTGAAAAATATCGTGGTTGTGTAACTCTAAAGTAAATCTAGCAAATGCTCTAAAAATCTCATCTCTATCTTCAAAATCTTGTTGAAAAAGTGGTTCTCTTATGGTAAAGTCATAATCAAACTTTTCACTTATAAAATAGCTCTCTTTTAAGCATATGCCTGAGTAAAATTCTATATAGCCTATAGCTTTAGGTGCAAATTTTTCTATAATCAAAGAGTGTTCATAACTTCTTTTTGCTTTTGAATCTCTAAAAAATGAGTACACTATCTGATTTATAGGGTTTGGAATTTTAAAAGATTTTACAATTGTTTCTACACCGTTACACTCGATAACTTTTAGTTCATTTCTAGCTTTATGAATAGTTTGTGAGTTGTCGATAAAATGGTTTTTTATATTTAGAAGAAAATCACTAAAGTCTGATTTTAGTTGTTGGTTGAGTTTATATTTATACATTTTTTTACAATAACCTATGATTTAATATTTGTCATTATATCGCAATAAAGGTTAGCAATCTCATCAACCTCTATCTCTCTAATCGAAAAATCTGTATAATCAAGTTTTAGTGGATTGACTTTAGAATCTGATTTTATAACTCTATTTATATCTGTTATATAAGTATTTCTATACTCTGGAGTGTTTCCAAATATAGTGATAGATGGGATGTTCAATCCCCATCCCATGTGAGTTGGTCCTGTATCTCCACCTATCACCATCTTAGAATCTGCTATAATAGCTTTTAGGGCATCTAAGTTACCTTTTGGTGCAACTGTTGCATATTTAGAATTGTTTGCTATAAAGGTAGCTGTTGTAAACTCCTCATCATTTCCCCAAACAACAATAGTTTTTTCTTTTAGTTTATCTAGAAGTTGTGCAAATTTTTCTTTTGGATATACTTTATTTTCTTTAGAAGCACCTACAACAAGGACTATGTAGGAATCTGCTCTTTTATCTTTTTTTTGTGGAAAATAAAGAAACTCTTTTTTATTTAAAATCTCATCTTTGGAGTAGTCTATATCTAAAGGTTGACAAATAACAGCCATATTTCTATCTATAGCATTCGCAGAGTAGGGGATGTTTACTGTTGAGTTATAAAAAAGTGCAGATATACTTTCTCGTATAGAATCTTTATCGAATCCAGCAATTTTTTTTGCCCCAATGATTCTAGAAACTATAGCTGATTTTAATAACCCTTGAGCATCTATTACTATGTCGTAGTCATTTTTAGCATAAGTTTTTAGTAGTTTGTATTGTGTAAAAAATTCACTCTTTTTTGTTTTTATAGATTTTAAATTTACCGGTAGAATGTTGTCTATATGAGGATTATTTTCTAGTACACCTCTAAACCCACCCTCTACAATCCAATCTATTTGAGAATCTGGGATATGTTTTTTAATAAACTCTAAAGCCACCACAGCGTGGATAATATCTCCCATAGCAGAGAGTTTAACGATACAGATTTTCATGCTATAATTCCTATATTTAAGTTTGTAATACTACAATAATTTTAATGAATATCTACTAAGGACACCATATTTGAAAACAATTTTAAAACGATACTGGCCATATATAAAAGAGTATAAATCACAATATTTTTTAGTTTTTATAGGTGTGATTTTAACTGTTTTTGCAACAATAGCTACTGCCGATATTATGAAATATGTTATGGATGATATGCTTATAGAGAAAAAAGAAAATATGCTCTATTTAATTCCTTTATCTTTAATTGGAATCTATTTTGTGAAAGCTATCGGTCGTTATATGCAGTCTGTTTTTATGGGCTACATCGGTCAGCATATAGTTACAAGATTTCGTGAGATGCTTTTAGAAAAGATCATATCTCTTGATATGGGTTTTCTTTATCTCAATCGTAGTGGTGAGTTAATATCTAGAGTAACAAATGATATAAATAGAATCCAATACTTTGTGGCAAATATGCTACCTGAACTTTTTCGTGAGATTCTAACAGTTATAGGTCTTGTTTCATATATAATTTACTTAAATGATACTTTGGCTTTTTATTCACTTATAGGGATTCCTCTTGTTATATACCCTTTAATTCTTATAGCTAAAAAATTAAAAAAATATTCCCACCGTTCTCAAAGTAAAAATGCTGATGTTGTTACTAGACTTACGGAGGTTTTTAATAACTCTGAGATTATAAAAGCAAATGCTACTGAAAAGTATGAGATGGGTCGGTTCTCAAAAGAGAATTGGCAATTTTTTAAGATAAATATGAAAGCTATCTATGTTGGTGAGATAGTTTCTCCTATGATGGAAATTATAGGTGCAGCAGGACTTGCAGCTGTTATATTTGTAGGTGCTAGAGAGGTTATTATCTATCAAACTATTTCACCTGGTGATTTTATCGCTTTTTTAACAGCTGTTGGTCTTATATTTCAACCTATAAGAAGAGTGGGCTCTATCTATTCAAAGATTCAAGATGCTGTTGCTGCGAGTGAGAGAGTTTTTGAGATTTTAGATACAAAAAGTAAAATTTTAGATGGTGAAAATGTTTTAGATAATGATATAACGAGTATAGAGTTTAAAAATGTAAAACTTAGATATGAAGATTCTTATGCTCTTGATGATATAAATATAAAAATTAAAAAAGGTGAAAATATAGCTTTAGTTGGAGATAGTGGAGGTGGTAAATCTACATTTATAAATATGCTTCTTAGATTCTATGACCCAGATAATGGGCATATAGCTGTAAATTCAACTGATATAAAAAGCTTTACACAAGATTCACTAAAACACCACATATCTTTAGTTTCACAAAGAATCTATATATTTCAAGATACTTTAGCTGCTAATGTTGCTTATGGTCAAGAGATAGATGAAGATGAGGTTTATAAGGCTTTAAAATTAGCAGATGCACTCAGTTTTGTAGAATCACTAGATGATGGAATCTATACAAAAATGGAAGAGTTTGGAGCAAATTTATCTGGTGGACAAAGACAAAGAGTTGCAATAGCAAGAGCGATATATAAACATTCATCTTTATTACTTTTTGATGAAGCAACATCAGCACTCGATAATGAGAGTGAAAAAAGAATCCAAAAAGCACTTGATGAATATACAAAAGATAAAATAACTATAACAATTGCCCATAGACTAACTACAATTGAACATGCAGATAAAATTCTAGTTATGCAAAAAGGGCAAATTGTAGCAAGTGGAAATCATGTTGAACTTTTAGAATCTTCTGAAATATATCAAAGATTAGCAGGAGCTTTTGATAAATATCTATAAAGTATATTTATACTTTATAGATACTTTTTTAAAATAGCTTGTTTTTTATCATTTGCTTCATCTATTATTTTCTGAAATTTAGCAATATTTACTTCTAATTTTTCTATTTTAGAAACTATCTCTTTTTGGATTTGTAGTGTTAGTAATGGAATTTTGATATTTGATATTTGAGGTACTGTTAATTGTGGAACACCTGCTCCATTACCTTTTATTTTCAAGAAATTTAAAATTATTTCCATATATTTACTATATATTTTTTCAAGATATGGAATTATAATAATTAATCTGACTATAGGATAAAAATTTTCATTTCTTGAAACTGCATAACCAATTGTTCCTCTAGCAGATACAGTAACACATTCTCCACTAACTTTATGTATATCTGTAAATCCATATAATCCTTTTTCTTTTACTGAATTTGCAAAAATAGGTATATTTAATTTATCTGTCTTTATATCAGAAATATTTTTTGGTTTGTCCCCACCTGCAAATATTTTCTTTGAAATTGATTCAATCTTAACCATATTACCTTTTATATTATTTAGTTCATTTTCTATTTTTGATTTAATAGTTTTTATATCTTTATCGACAAATTCACACTCTTTTATAATTTCTTTTTGGATATTTAAAGGTGGAAGTGGAATTTTTAGATTTGATAATTTTGTACCATTAATATTAGATTGTGCTGAACCACTTGCTTGATTTAATAAAGTTTCAATAAAATACTTAATTATATACATTAAATAATAATTAATTATTCTACTATCTTTTTTTATTATTAATCCAATGATTGCTTGGTTTGTAGTCATTTCATCTTTTAATATACCAACCCTTCCAATAGTCGCAAATATTGTTACTACAATTGTATCTTTAGGTAAAAGCTTAACTCCAGTTTCTTTTAAAGCTGATTTTGTGATTTTTTCATCTGTATTTATAATATTGTCAAAATCTTTAAAATCATTAATTTTTAACCATTTAATAGTTCCATTATTCCAATAATTATTATTTCTTCTTGATGGTGTTGAACCAGCTTTTAATTCACATAATTCACCAATAGTAGTTATCTCCCATCTACTTTTTATCTTTAGGGTACCTCTAAAAACCACCAATAAAGCAGTCTAAATTTACCCAATTTATTTTTTTAACTTTTTAGATTTTATTATTTGAAAAATTATCTCAATTTTTCAGTTTTATAACATAAAAAACTGAGAT
>Ga0256837_1000827_pt1 | contig 23773 bp, 24 predicted proteins | sample 4562384metaG_FD_185976 | JGI IMG/M metagenome (GOLD analysis project Ga0256837, IMG submission 185976) | Hydrothermal vent microbial communities from Guaymas Basin, Mexico - 4561-384 | ecosystem: Environmental > Aquatic > Marine > Hydrothermal vents | place: Mexico: Guaymas Basin | collected...
CTCGTTTTTGGCATTGCAAAGAACCTTGCTCTCTATAGACTCAAGCTCTTATCTGTTCTTAGTGAGTAAAAAAGTTGCAGATGAAAAGCTTTTTAAAAGTGAGCATTCTCATTATACACAGAGTGAGTTTAATGACTTTTTATATGACAAGGCTACATTGCAAGATGTTATGGAGTTGCGACTTGAAAAAATATATGCTATCAATAAGAAAATTGCTCCTAAGGTTCAAGAAAGACTGCAAAAAGGAGAGAGCTTTACCATTTACTTCTTTGATGAAGATATATATAATGCAAGAGAGATTGTTGTAACTTTCTTAGCTGTAAAAAATCTAGATGCAAAAACGGTGGCATATATCGTGCATTATAAGTTTGATACATTTTTAGAACTGCTTTTAGGTAAAACAAGAGCACTGTTTGGAGTTTTGACTTTTGTTGTTCTTCTTATCTCTTTTATGCTTATGGTATATCTTATTTATGCTAAAAAAAAGCAAGAGCGTATTGAAGAACAGGCAACGCATGATGCATTGACAAAAATATATAACCGATATGGAATAAATACAGTTTTGTCTAGTAAAATACATGAGTATATGCGTTATGGAGAGATTTTTAGTATTGTCTTTTTCGATATAGACCATTTTAAAAAGGTAAACGATACCTACGGGCACGATATTGGAGACTTTGTTTTGCAAAACATAACTAGAATTGTCGGTAGTAATATACGAGAGAGTGATATATTTGGAAGATGGGGTGGGGAAGAGTTTATCGTTATTCTTCCAAAAACACCTTTAAATGAAGCTGTTCGTGTTGCAAATAAACTACGAAAAAGTATAGAGAGTGAGCATTTTGGAATAGAGCGAAAAATAACCTGTAGTTTTGGCGTTACAGAAATAAGAGAAGATGATACTGCATCAACACTGCTTAAAAGAGTAGATGAGTATCTCTACAAAGCAAAAAATACAGGACGAAACAGAGTTGTAGGAGATAATAGCAATCTTAAATAAAACTTATACAAAAACACTCTTTTTTTAAATAAGAGTAAAATTATCCGATTTAAAATATACTTCTGGTATCAAAACAAAGAGAGCAATTTTTTATAGAGAAAAATTATCTCTTAGTGAAACGCAAAAGCGTAAAAAATAAAAAGGATTTGAATATGGCAACAACTAAATTCAAAGGTACAGATGTAGAATTATTAGGTAATGAAGTAAATGTTGGAGATAAAGCTCCTGAGGTAACAGTTGTAAACTCTGATGGTTTAGGTGATGTTAAAGTTGGTGGTGCTCAAGGCGTTAAACAACTTATCATCGTTGTTCCTTCACTAGATACTGGTGTATGTGCTACTGAAACTCGTAATTTCAATGCTAAAGCTGCAGAGCTTGATGGTGTTAAAACTACTGTTGTTTCAATGGATTTACCATTTGCAGCAGGACGTTTTTGTTCAGCTGAGGGAATCGACAAACTAACTGTTGCTTCAGATTTTAGAAACAAAGATTTCGCTAACGCTTACGGTGTACTTCTTGGTGGTTCTGTTCTTGCTGGTGTAACTGCACGTGCTATCTTCGTAGTGGATGAAAACGGAATTGTAACTTACAAAGAGATCGTTCCAGAAATCACTGAAGAACCGCAATATGATGCAGCAATCGAAGCTGCAAAAGCGTAATTAAATTCTCCTCTAAGACAAAGTTTGAAAAGTTAAGGTGTCCAACTTAACTTAAGCGGCTAAAATCACTTACTTGCCTCCATTGGGGGCAAAAAGTAGAGTGAGATTAGTCTCATTTTATTTCTCCTTCCTTGTGGGTATTTGGCATTTGTCAAATACCCCTTTTTTTTATCCAAAAATTTTTTAAGCAATCAAATATATTACTCTGATATAATATGGTAAGAAAATATTATGGAGTAATTATGAAAAAATTAGTAACTACATGTGCTCTTGGAGCATTACTTGCAACAACAGCCAGTGCAGATTTCGCAAGAGTAGAAGTCGGTGGTGGTATATGGCAACAAACACCAAATGGGTATGCTAGTAGAACGGATGGTGATGGTGCGTTAAGCCTTAATGGTACATACTCAAGTAGTGAGAAAGAAGCAACAGATACTTATGCATGGATCTTGATTAAGCATCCTGTACCTATTATCCCTAATTTACGTTTAGAATATGTGACTATCACGGATGAAGGTACGACAAATTCAAGTGGTGGAGGATCAATCGGTGGTATTCCCCTTCCAGTTGGTTTAGATGTTCCAACAACGATTGACATAACACAATATGATGTTATTCCTTACTATAATATTCTTGACAATACTTTTTGGATAACTCTTGATTTAGGTCTTGATATCAAGGTCATAGAGAGTGATGTTCATGCTGCTGCGGTAAGTGCAGGTATATTGACCTTTGCTGGATATTCATCAACAGATACAACTGTGATTCCACTTTTATATGCAAGAGGAAGAGTTGAGATTCCTGCAACAAATATAGGTCTTGAAGCTGATGTTAAGGCGATTACTGATGGTACAAACAGTATGTACGATGTGCGTGCCAAAGTAGATTATACATTTGATTTTATTCCTATTATCCAACCAGCACTTGAGGTTGGTTACAGAATGCAAAAACTTAAAGTTGATGATGGTACAAAAGCACAGGTTGATTTAGACTACAGCGGTGTATATGCTGGTTTAATGCTTCGTTTTTAGTCCTTTGAGATACTCTTCATCGAGTATCTCAATTTCGAGTTCAAGTTTGATTCCAAACTCTTCATAAACTCTTTCTTGTGCATTTTCTATAAGATAAAGTGCATCTTCAAACTGACCATCTCCATAATTGACCAAAAAATTTGCATGTTCTTGGCTAAATGCCATATCTCCAACACGCAACCCTTTAAGCCCTACAGCCTCAATAAGCCTTCCAGCATACTCATTTGGTGGATTTTTAAAACAGCTTCCTGCACTAGGTGTTGAGGGTTGGTTTGTACGCATCTTTTGAAACATCATCACTTTTTCTTTGTCAAAACCATAGTGCAGTTCAAATGTGGCTTGAAGGATGGGTTCGTTGATATCTGTATAACGGTATCCATATTCAAGGTCGCTTTTTTGTTTTTCACCAGAGATTGTTTTTATGCTTACAAGGTTATTAAATATCTCATACTCTTTAAGTCCTGCATTCATTTTCACAAGACCGCCAAGTTTACCAGGAAGGTGGGAGAGAAATTCAAAGTTGGCTATATCATTTTTTTTACAAAAAGAGGCGATTTTACCAGAAGGAGTTGCCGCTCCAATATGTAAGAGATTATTTTCTATGGTGATAAAATCATATTTCTTTGCAAGCATCATCATTGGGGGAGGATTGTTTCCTATGAGGATGTTATTGCACCCCCCTATAAGATAATACTCTTGCCAATCTTGCGTGTTGTCTTCAAGTAAAGCAACTTCAAAAGTGTTACCCATTTTAAAAGAGGAGTATTTTTTAAAGTTTATAGACTTTGTTTTCATTGCACAAATGTTGGGATAAGATTAAAAACATGTTTTGCAAAATCTTCCATCTCGTTAAGCATCCAAGGCATGGTAAGCACTATGACAATCACAACACCGATGATCTTAGGGATAAAAGAGAGTGTCATCTCATTGATCTGTGTTGTTGCTTGAAAGATGGAAACAGCCAAACCAAGGAGCATACCAACAAGCAGACCTGGGAGTGCAAGGTAGAGAGCTATTTTAAAAGTTTCTACCCCAAGTGCTACAAGTTGAGATTCCATTTATGAATTCCTTAGCTCTTTATACTCTGTTGGGATAAGATAGTCTTCTATCGCTACAGGTTGTGGATAAAAACCGTGTTTGTAGCCCAGTTCAAAAAGTTTGTTGATTGCTTTAAGCTGTAGTGGACTTAATGAGATAGATTCATCATTGGCATAAAGCTCAAGATACTTTTCAAGAGTTGGGGCATCGATACGAACCAAATCTCTCTCTAAGAGCATTTGAGAAAGACGCTCTTTATGATCACGTGCCACCTGAACCGCTTTGGTAAGTGTTGCTTCATACTCTATGGCTTTGTTAAGAGGGATTGAGCGACGAAGTGCCATACCGCCAAGAGGAAGAGGAAGCTCTTCTCCTGCAAGTTCCTGCCAAATATCCCACATTTCACGTTCTACTTCAAGTTCGTCATTATAGGTAAGGATAGATTCATGGATTAAAACACCAGCATCAACCACACCATCTAAGACCGCTTGTTCTATCTCTAAAAAGTTCATATAGGTGATGCGTGCATCAGGATAGGCGATGCGAAAGAGCATAGCATTGGTGGTGTGCTTGCCACTGAGAGCTACTTTAAAGTTTCTTTTGAGTTGTGTGTTCTTTTTTTTAATGATTTTAGGACCATATCCCTCACCAAAACTTACCGCAGTACGAAGCAGGGCATATTCATCTTTGATGTGAGGATAGAGTGCAAAGCTGATAGCTACTATGTCATAAATGCCGCTTAGGGCATCTTCATTGAGTGTTTGAATATCTTTGGCGATATTGTCAAAATGGGTATCTTTCATCCCAACCCAGCCAAACTTTATGGCATAGTACATAAAAATATCGTCAGCGTCAGGAGAATGTGCAATTAATGTTTTTTTCATAGAAAGATTGTAACCAAAGGAGGCTAAAGAAGCTCTTATGTTTCTCTTGATAAAAGTGAGAAATTACATCATTTTTATCTTAAGTGATAGTATATTAAGTTATAATATTATGTATTATTTTCCAAAGGAATACTTTTTATGCACTATGACTTCTCCCATATTTTAATCGACAATAATGAAATCATTGATGAGTTTATAGAAACTTATACTGCTTGTATTAAACTTGATGGTGACGACAAGATTACGATGATAATAAGATTTTATGAAGAGATTTTTACACTTTTTCAAAAAAGATTTCAAGAAGAAGAGATATTAGAGATCTTTCAAAAGCTTGCTGAGTATAAGATGTCTATCGATATTCCATATACTATTATGTCTAATGAAATATATGGACTAGAAAACATTCTTATCTCCAAAATGCCTGAACATGTTGCTAATAAAGATCTTTTAATGTTAGTAAAACTTTTTAAGCATATCAATAATAAAGTGGCATATCAGTATCTTTTAAAGTATATAGATAAACTTATCTCATTGAACAATGTCAGAAGAAGTTCTCTAAGTGAATTAGTCGGTAAAAACCTAATGAATCATTATGATGCTCATCTTATTTGGTTAAGTGATTTGGCACAACATATTAAAGAGGGAGATAAACATCTATTTCCTGAAACAGATGATACTATGTGTGCTTTTGGTAAATGGTTGCATGGGGATGGAAAAAAGCTTATTGAAAATAACTCAAAATATAAATCTATTGATAATCTACATAAAAATCTCCATCTTTTTGCAAAAAAAATATATGCGATTTTGGGAGTTGGTGAGTATCATATTTTGATGACTTATTTGGAAAAATGTGAGTTAATATCGCTTAGTATTGGTACGGAGTTAGCATTGCTTGACCATATGATGATCAACAACAAAATGGCAAAAGACACCCTGACGGGAGCACTCAACAGGTATTCATTACATACACTCTTTGAAAATGAGTATGAACTGGCACTGGCAACTGGAACCTCTTTTGTTCTTGCTATGTGTGATTTGGATCATTTTAAAGATATTAATGACAAATATGGGCATGTGGCAGGGGATTATGTGTTAAAAACATTTGTTGATATCGTGAAAAAAACACTTCGAAGTTCTGATGTGATTATTCGTTATGGAGGTGAGGAATTTATTATTATGCTTCCTGCTATTACACATAAAAATGGTTATAAGGTTTTAGATAAAATTAGACAGACTCTTGAAGATACAGTAGTTATGTTTCAAGGTATGCAAATAAAAATAACCGTAAGTATAGGGATGATGGAAATCCATCCTAAATTGCTATATAAAAAACATTTTGTAGATGAGTATATTATGCAAGTTGATCAAAAACTTTATAATGCAAAAGAAAACGGTAGAAATACAATAGAGTTTTTTTAGATATAAGTTAGTTTGATTCTTTTTTACTTAATTCTTTAAGCATCCATTCCCATTTTCCATAACCACTTTGGGCATTGATATGCCCACCATTTTCTATTATTTTCATCTCTATAGCAAGTTTCTTTTGCAATGCTCTTGCTTCATTCATAGTCATGTAGGGATCGTTGGTTGAAGTGATAAGCAGACTCTCTTTTGCATAAAGATTTTGTGGTGCTTCAACTGGAAAAAACTCACTAAGCTCAGGTATGGAGCACTCTAGGCTCGGTGGTGCGACAAGGTAGAGCTTTTGTATCTGCTTAATGGGTTGCGTGTTGCAAAGATGAAACCATAAAATGTTTGCCAAAGAGTGGCAAAGAACAACATCGGGTCTAAAATCTTCTAGTGCTTCTTGGAGCTCTTGCATCCAGATGGAGAGTTTAGGTGTATCGACATCACTAAAACGTAAAAAATGGACACATCCGTACTCTTTTGCCATTTCACATGCAACATAACTTTGCCAATGGGGAAAATCACTTCCACCCCATCCGTGTAACAGTAAAATCTTTTGAGACATGGTAGCAAAACCTTTTTTTAGCAAAGTATAGCATACTAACTACACATAATTTTTGTATAATACTCTTAAGAAGAAAAAAAGGAGGATGGTATGTGTATTCCTCACGGAACTATGAGTCTAAAAAGAAAGAAGGGGGATTTTTTGATTCCTTTTTTAAATAGGCGGGAGTTTCTTCTTTACAGCTTTGCCACTTCTGCTGTTTTTATTACAAACGGTTGTGAAGTCAATGGTATTACAACGCCTCTTGAGACACTCTCACAAGTCCAAAAGGATCTTTTCCCAAAATCCAAAACACTTGGTATCAACACGCAACACTATATGCGTATAGTCTTAAACCATCCTCGAATTGATGATAAAACAAAAACATTTTTAAAAAACAGTGTTGCTTGGCTCAATGAGAGCGCTTATGAACGCTACCAAAAAAAATATATTCTCCTTAATGATGAACATCGACAAAAACTACTGCACCAAATCAGCACAACACAATGGGGTGAGCGATGGATATATAAGTTGTTGTCTTTTGGTTTTGAGGCGATGCTCGGTGATCCTGTCTATGGTGCAAATATCAATGAAGCAGGGTGGAGATGGCTTAAGTTTGAGGGTGGCAGACCCCGACCAAAAAAGGCGTATCTATGATATATGATGTATGTATTATCGGCAGTGGGGCAGGTGGTGCTCCTATAGCGTATGAGTTGAGTCGTGCAGGGTTTCGTGTTGTGGTGCTTGAGAAAGGGGAATACTATACGGAGGATGATTTTGACAAAGATGAACTAGCCGTTACAAGAAGAGACAAGTTTACACCGCCACTTTGGGAACAAAAACATATTATTCATGAGTATAAGAAAAACGGTTCTTTTATGCGTTATGACGGAGAGGAATATAACTGGAGTTTTTGGAACGGCTCTTTGGTTGGTGGCTCTTCCAATCTCATGAGTGGCTATTTTCACAGGATGAAACCTGATGATTTTCGACTCCGCTCTGTTTATGGTGCTATAGAGGGTGCCAATGTTATAGACTGGGCAATAAGTTATGAAGAGTTAGAACCCTATTATGACAAAGTTGAAAAGGTGATAGGGGTAAGTGGTCAGGTTGTCAAACACACATATCAAGAACCACGCTCAAGCAAAGATTTCCCTTATCCCCCACTTAAAGAAAACAAAGTTGCACAATGGTTTGATACTGCGTGTTTTGATCTTGGATATACACCCATCCCAACACCAAGAGCCATTCTCCCCTATAATGCTCAGGAGCGTAATGGGTGTTACTATTCTAACTTTTGTGGCAGTTACGGGTGTGCTAGTGGAGCCAAAGGGAGTGCGAGGGCTGCTCTTTTACAAAAATGCAATGCCAAAATAATTGCTAACGCTTTTGTATATAAACTTCAAAGCGATGCAAAAAGGGTGACAAAAGCGTACTATTACTCCAGATATGGACTCTCCCACTCCATTGAAGCCAAGATGTTTGTTGTGGCTGCACAACCCATAGAGAGTGTGCGCTTACTTTTGAACTCCAAAAACAAACACTATCCAAATGGTTTGGCAAACTCAAGTGGTGAGCTGGGGAAAAATCTTATCTTTTCAGCAGGTGGTAGTGGTAGCGGACGTTTTGTTTTTGAAAAACTGAGTAAAAAACAGCAAAAAGAGCTGATGGAGATAGGGGTGTTTTTTAACAGAAGTCTCCAAGAGTGGTATGAGTATCAACATAACGGTACAACACGCAAGGGTGGCACGATAGATTTTCTTTTTGAACACCAAAATATCATCTCCCGTGTCAATAGTGAAATCTATGATGATGAGGGGCGTTTGATATGGGGAGAGGCTTTAGAGAAAAAGATATATAAAAATATCACCCAGTCCAGAGTCTTGACGTTTGAGGTGTTTAATGACTGGTTGCCGACTGATTTATGCTCTATCGGTGTTGATGAGAGTGTTCAGGATAAGTTTGGTGTCAATGTTGGGCTTATCAACCTCTACGGACATCCCCATGATTTGGAGGTGGGGGAGTTTTTGGCACAAAAAGCTGTAGGGGTACTTGAGAAGATGGGCGCAGTTGATATCTCTTACTCCATCTCAAGTGCACCGTCGCCAAACCTTGTAGCTGGTGGGTGTCGCTTTGGTTATGATGCTAAAACCTCTGTTTTAGATAAAAACTGTAAAGCACATGATGTAGAGAACCTTTATGTAAGTGATGCTTCCTTTATGCCAACAGGGGGCAGTGTCCCTTACACTTGGACAATTTATGCAAACTCTTTTCGTGTAGCGGATGTGATAAAAAAAGAGCTTGCTAAAGAAGAGATTTAAGAAAAACACCTAAGTATTTTTCATCAAATTTTCCGTGCATTTTTTCATCTTTGAGCATAAAGTTCAGTGCTTCAAAGTAACTCAAACGTTCCCTGTAGGGGCGATCACATGTCAGGGCATCAAAAGTGTCACAAATCGCTAAAATAGCGGCAAATTTACTGATACTTCGCTTTTTTAGACCATCTGGATAACCACTACCGTCATAACGTTCATGATGATGTTTGATGGCGTCTATGATGTATGGGTTATGGATATGGTTATGTTCTGCGATCTGTACACTGTAGAGGGGATGTTTTTTGATGTTTTTAAACTGTTTGTCATCGAGTGACATCGATATCTCTTTAATATCCTCATCTACAGCTTTTAAACCTATATCGATAAATAAAGCAGCAAGAGCAATATATTCAAGTTCCTCTTGTTCAAACTTGAGATGTTTTGCAAGATTAACAGCATAAATGGCAACATGTAAAGAGTGAAAATCAAGTTCATAGTTATTTGAAAAATGTTCAATGGTATTTTTTAAAAACTCTTTTTGGTTGGTAATAAGGTAGATGATGGAAGCTACTATATTATTCATACATATAGCAACTTTGGGGTTATATTTTTCATATAAAAGCATCTTGAAGTTTTCTCTGTTTACTGTATAGAGGAGGTGTAAATTGGCAAGATTGTTTCTGCCATTAGCCTCTATAAGCTTTCGAAGATGCATACATGCAGTGATCTTTTTTAAAGTTTTGAGTTTTTTAAATTCTTTTTGCATGTATTATTTATATCGTATAATAACTTATTTGCTACTTATTACCTTTAGCCACTTCAAACTTCCCAACTGCACAGGAAACAAAACTTTTAGCCTGGACTGTTGTGTTTTCTACAAAGCCAAGGGTCTCATCTGCCATAGGATATCCTAAAGATTTCAATGCTTCACGCAGGGCAGGGAGTTTTGTATCTTCTATCTTTAGTGTGATTTCACGCGGCATCACCTCAAGGTTAACATCTATCTTACCAAATTCATCGGCTAGTTTTGTCATCAGTGTATTGGCACAGCCGCCACATTTGATGTTTTGTACTTTAAATGTTTGTTTTTTCATCTTTTTTCCTCGTATAATTTCTCTTTAAACAAGCCGAGTGATTGCAGCTGAGTTAACTTAAAATTTTTTATTGATAAAATAGACTGCTAGCATACTCACTGTACCACCTACAATAATGTGAAGCTGCATCTTTTCATCTAAGATAAGCCAAGCGATAAAAAGGGCAAAAACAGGGACTAAAAACATAAAACTGCTGGTTTTTTGGCTTCCTAGTTTTCCACTTGCGATAAAAAAGATGGTGGTAGCTATTGCCTGACCAAAGATGGCGAGATACAAAAGTGCTATCCAAAACTGTGTTCCTTGGGTAAAAACAAGGGGTAGCTCACTTTTGTCGGCATAAAAAAATGTAAATAGAGTGGCAATAATAGAAATAATAAAACTATAATGGATAGGATGAATATGAACATGGGAGTGTTGAGAAAGGAGTGTAACTCCTGCCCAAATGAGTGCACACAGGAGAAAATAAATATTACCCCCTTGAAAAAGAAGTTCAGGATGATGTAACTCTAAAAGAATATATCCACCGACAACTCCTAAAAAAAGACCAAAGAGTTGCGTGTTGGATATCTTTTTACGAAAAAGTATCGCTACAAGAGCAAAAGTAAGAATGGGACTAAATGTAGTTATGATGACACTTCCAGCACCTGCTAATCCCTCTTTCATCCCTAAAAAGCTTGAAAACATAAAAGCGATGTTCAAAACAGAACTTGCTCCGATAAAAAGAAGTGCTTTTCTATTGATAACAAAGGGTTGTTTGAAAAAGTATAAGATGGGTACAAATGCAAGGCTCATTAGAAAAAATCGCCAAAATACCACAACATCCAAAGGAAGCTCATAGGTTAAAATCTTCAAAGCACTCCAACCACCGCCCCAAAAGAGCATGGCGATAGTTAAAAGGATACTATACTTTTTTGTTTCGTTTTTCAAACTCATCCACTATTTTTGTAACGATTAAATCAGAAGTAACATTTAAAGAGGTACGACACATATCAAGAATCCTATCAACGGCAACGATAAGCGCCATATACTCAACAGGGAGTCCGAGTTGATTTAAAATCACCACCATCATCACTAAAGATGCACTAGGTAGAGCTGCAACACCGACACTAAGCGATACGACGGTGATACCTAAAAGGAGTTGATCTCCAAAGCTTAGTTCTACTCCTGCAAGGTTGGCGATATAAAGGACAGCTACACTTAAATAAGCTGCCGTACCATCCATAGAAACGGTAGCTCCTAGTGGCAGTACAAAAGAAGCGGTTTTTTTGTTAACCCCACCCACCTCTTCAACAACACGCATACTTACAGGCAAAGTAGCTGCTGAGGAAGCAGTGGAAAATGCCATAACAGGAGCTTCACGTACTTGTGAGAGGTAGGAGTAGGGGTTTACCTTGCTAAAAAGGCGCATCACAAAAGGGAGTGTAACGATACCATGAAATACAATCACTCCAATAACAACCAACAAATATTTCCATAATCCTAAAACCACTTCTATCCCTTGTTCAGCTATCACATATGATATAAGGGAAAATACCCCTATAGGGGTGAGTTTGATAATCCACTCTGCCATCACCAGCATTGCTTCACTTACAGCATTAAAAAAGCTGACAAGTGGTTGTTGTTGCGAGTTAGGAAGAGAAAGAGCAGCCACACCAAACATAATAGCAAAGACAATGATTTGCATCATAGAACCGCTTGTAAGAGAGTTGAAAATATTGGTAGGGATAAAGCTTAGTATCATCGTTTCAAAAGAAAAAGGTGTGATGGTAGAGGCTTTGGCATACTCAAGATTTTCACCACTTACATGTTCTCCGATACCAAAGATATTCATAGCTACTATCGCCGCTATAACGGCTAAAGCGGTGGTGAGAAGGTAGAGCCCTATGGTTTTAAGACCCATTCTTTTGAGATGATCCAAGCTTCCAAGCCCTAAAATAGCTACAAATATGGAAGCAAAAACCAAAGGGATAACAAGCATTTTTAAAAAGTAAACAAAAGCTGTTCCTATCACTTTTTGTTTAAGGGCAAGCTCTGGGAAAAATACACCAAAGGCAACCCCTAAAATAATACCAACAATCACAAGGGTATTGGTTGTTGCGTATTTATTGATTGTTTGTATCATCTGTTTCTTTCTCCTTACTAAAGGCATCAAAAGCAATCACTAATTATTATTATGCTTCTTTTGGTATGATTTTTAAGAATTGTACCATATAATTATGCTTGATACTTTTTAAAACTAAAAAATAAAGGCAAAACAATGGCATACATAGATTTACCAGAATTTGAAGAGATGAGTCCAGAGATTCAGGAAAAAGCACGACCGATTTTAGAAAAAACAGGAAGTTTGGGAGAGATTTTTAAACTTTTGGCAGTGGATGAAAAAGTTTATTTTGCAACAGATACAATGGTACAAAACTATCTGTTAAACCAAACATACCTTAGTTATGATATTAAAGAGGCGATTGCATTGCTTATCTCTAAGGAAAACAGTTGTAAGATGTGTGTTGATGTGCATAAAAACATCGCCAAGATGTTGGGTTTGAGTGAGACTCAAATTGAGGAGATTTTAGCAGGGATAGAAAAAATGAGTGTAGATGATAAAGAAAAAGCATTACTCCATTTTTGTGTCAGAGCATCTCAAAAAGATAATTATAAAATGACAAAAGAGGATATAGATACACTCAAAACTCTTGGATGGAGTGATAAAGAGATTCTTGAAGCGGTAGCTATTGTAGGCTACTTTAACTATGTCAATACACTTTCAAATGTCTTTGGATTAGGGCAATAGTTGATGTAATATCTACGGAGGTTTATAAAAGTTCTTTGTTTATCCAATGACTCAAAGCATATAATCCCCATACATGCTGTTTAAAACGCCCTTTGCGTGCGGTTTGTATATAGTGAGCTAAAACATCCTCCTTAAACATCCCTGTTTTTTTGTTCACCTCTTCGATGAGATTAACTCTCCCGCTGCTGTAGAGATACTCTCCATAAGGGTTGGAGAAACCTTTTTTCTTGCGTGAGAGTATCTCAGATGGGAGTTTGTTATGTAAAAGCTCTTTTAAAAGCCCTTTTGTAATCCCATCTTGGTAGCGGAGTTTTGGGTTTATGCCAAAGACACTCTCTACAAAATGGTGGTCTAAAAATGGGGTGCGTGATTCTATGGAGTGTGCCATACTCACACGATCAAGTTTGGCTAAAAAATGTTCTGCTTGAAAATGTTGCAAATCAGCATAACTAAACCAGATAGACTCATCTGCGTGTTTGGAATTTTCAAAGTTGTCACGCAGACTTTTGAGGTACAAAAAACCATCGCCGTCACGGATATTTTTTTTCATCAGGATGTTTTTTTGCATGTCGGTAAACTTCTCACTTGAGGTGCGGAAGATAACTTCCCCCTCAAAAGCTCGTTTGTACCACTCCCACTCTCTGTTCATACTAAAGTTGGAGCGAAAATATTTTTTGAGCCAGTTTTTGTGAAACACTTTCTTTGCTGCTTCCATCTCAAGGTATTCAAAATATTGCCTATACCCTAAAAACAGCTCATCACTCCCCTCACCACTAAGCACCACTTTGTAACCATCTTTTTTTATGTGCCCAAAGAGGTGATAGAGTGGGATTGCCGCAGGGTCGTTGAGGGGTTCATCAAGAGTGGCAAACACTTCATCAATGGTATCGATATAGCCATTTTGACTGAGTTCTATCTGTTTATTTGGTATGCCTAAAAGCTTGGCACTCTCTTTGGCATTGTTTCTCTCATCATACTTGCCAAAGTTTTCAAACCCCAAAGTGTAGGTTTGGAGGTTATACCCAAATCGTTTGGCATAGTAGTTGATGGTGGCACTGTCTATCCCACCGCTAAGGAGTGCTGCTATAGGCACATCACTCTTAAGTCGCAAAGCGATAGACTCTTCAAGTTTGAGCTCAAGCTCTGCTAACGCATCATGTTTGTTTGTTAGTATGTTAGGTTGCGTGTTTAAGATGTCATAGTATCGCTTGCGTGTTACTTTTCCATGATGAACAATAAGCATCTCACTAGGGGCTAATTTTTCTATCCCTTTGTAAAAGGTGTGGGGTGCTGTGGGAGCAAGGAAGCTAAGATATGAACTCATAGCATCAAAGTTCATCTCTTTGTGTTTTAAAAAGGGTGTAAGTGCTTTTATCTCCGAAGCGAAGTAAAACGCTTTGGATTCTTGCATAAAAAAGAGAGGCTTTTTGCCGAGTCTGTCACGAAAAAGGTAAAGGGTTTCTCCATCTTTGAGGGCAATGGCAAACATACCGCGAAGATGGGAGACAAAATCCTCTCCCCACTCCAAATAAGCTGCCAAAATCACTTCGGTATCGCTGTTGGTGGTAAAAGGGAAGTTGAGTTGTTGTTTAAGCTCTTTGTAGTTATATATCTCTCCATTAAAAGAGAGAAGAATATTTGCGTGTTTGAGGGGTTGGTGGCTTCTGTGGTGGGTATCTTGGATGCTGAGGCGCTGATGGGCAAAAAAGAGGTTATTGTCTCTTTCTACACCACAAAAATCAGGTCCTCTGTGTTGAAGCTTTGCAAGCGCTGCGGTAGCAAGGTTGTCATCATACTCCCCTACAATACCAAAAATACCACACATCACTCTTCCCTTGCGTGTTTAGTTTTCTAAGAGCTGTTTGAAGTTTTTAAGGCTAAGAAGTTGTACTTCTTTGCCTTTAAGTGCTTTGAGTTCACTTGAGAACCCTTTTTTTGCCACTATACAAAAGTGTGTTGCTTCGATATTTGCTTTTGTTGCAAGCTCTTTGAGACGGGTGAGTTCACTCTTTTTTATTTTGGTGTTTGTGTATTTGGCACTACCAACGAGTATTGTATCATTCTCCTCTTTGTAGAGTGTAAACTCCACCTCTCTGTCAAAATAGGGCTTTGCATCTACGAGGGCTTGTGCCAAGAGTGTAAAAGTATCGCTAAAAAACTCCTGCTTACGGTTCTCCCATCGCTCTTTGACCTCTTTAAAATCTCCGTTTTTGATTCCCTGAAACAAAGGGGAGATAAAAGCAAACCAAAAGCGTAAAAATGGTGTATGAAATGCAAGTCGCGGATCTATCTTTTCACTCTGTGCCCATGATGTGAATTTTTTGGGAGAGTTGATTTTATAGATAATGCCGCGCTCTATAAGATCTTCTACAGCTTTATCTCCCACATCTTGTGTAACATTGGCACGTTTATATACCGCATGAATTTTACCATCACTCAGTGCTATGGCTGTGAGTATGGTGTGGTAGAGTGGCAGTCCTGAAGTGAGTTCACTAATATCGTTACGGATATAGTGGTAATCTTGTAAAATAAACGACTCAATAAGTTCAAAAGTGGGCTTTGTAGTATCTATCTTTCCCCATCCAACACCACCAAAGATGCTAAACTTTTCGATAGCATCCTCCATATTTGCAGGGGAGTGGTCTTTGTAAAAGTGTTGAAACTGTTGTTTTATGGTTTGGGTATTGTTAATGATAGAGAAGCCTTTTTTAAAAGTAATTATACACTAATTTTTTTTGAAAAATCCCAAAGTGATGTCATTATCAATATAACCCTCATACATTTGTACTGTATCTACTTGGAGTGTTTGTTGTAAATTTTCAATATCTTGCGTGTTAAAGTAGTTATATGTTTGTGATTTCTTAGAACCATAGAGAGCATTAAATACAACACCTACTCTTGCGTGTTGGTAGCAGTTTTGTATGAAAAGATAGCTTTCAAATTTACTCAAGGTATTGAGTGCACCGCTACAGATATAAAAATCGGCAACAGGAAGTTGTTTTGGATGTAAAATATCCTCATAGATGATGGTTTGTTGCGTGTTGCGTGAGGCGATAGAACACATAAAATCAAGACAATCTATCCCAATATATTTTTTTGGCAGCTTGTTGCGTGTTTGTAAAAAGGTGTATAAATCTCCAAACCCACACCCCGCATCTACAAGAGTATAAAGGGATAGATCATCAGGTAAAAGATGCACTAAGGCTTCAAATCGAGTCTGTTGAGAGAAAAGAGAGTTCCATTGCACCCCTTTTGGTGTTTGAGCATATTTTTGAAGTGATGCTTTATAAAATGTTTTGGTATCGACTTTTGGCATAACATCCTCATGATTTTTTTGTATAATAGCACAAAACAACCAAAGGAATAGAGTGAAAATAGCAGTAATTGGACTAGGTGGTGTCGGTGGATATTTGGCTGCGTGTTTTGCTAAGGCTGGATTGGATGTTGTAGGGTTTGGTCGAGGGGAGCATCTGCGTGTTATCCAAAAAGAGGGGATAGCTGTTGTGGAAGATTCGACAACCTGGAAGCAACCTTTAGAGGCAAAAAGTTTAGAGGATATACATGGGCAGTTTGATGTGGTACTGTTTTGTGTGAAGAGTTATGATTTGGCAGAGGCGTATGAAAAAATATCCCCTTTTACCCATGAGAAGAGTGTGATGCTTTCTTTTTCCAATGGTGTTGATAATGCAAAGAAGTTGCGTACTATGGGTGCGAACAATGTGCTAGATGGATGTATCTATATCCTTTCACATATTGAGAGTGCAGGAGTGATTCGAAAAAAAGGCAAAGTGTTTGCTGCTGTGTTTGGAGGAGAACTACACGCAAGCAAGCAGGTAGCGGATATATTTGAGAGAGCAGATTTACGCTACAAAACACCACAAAACATTCAAGAAGCGATATGGAAAAAATATATTTTCATCTCTGCATTTGCAACACTTACCTCTTACTATGACACCTCTATCGGTGGTGTATATCAACACCATTACGATGAGGCAAAAAAACTTTTAGAAGAGATTGCATCGGTAGCAAAAGTGTATGGTGTGGATGTAGATAACGAGGTGCAAAAGTCGCTTGATACCGCTTCTAAAGTACCGTATGACTCTTCAACCTCCATGCACAAAGATTTTCAAGCTCATAAAAAAACGGAGTTGGAATCATTAAGCGGTTTTATATGTAACACGCAAGAGGTGCAAACACCTCTTATGTGTCATATGTATAGTGAATTAAAACAAAAAGCATAGTAAAAATGAGGAAAAATTATATGAACAAACAGAGAATAGTTTTAGGTGGTGGATGTTTTTGGTGTATAGAAGCAGTCTATAGAAATGTGAAGGGAGTAGTTAGTGCTGTAAGTGGTTATGCAGGGGGAAAACGACCAAATCCTACCTATGAGAATGTATGCTCAGGTGCAACAGGGCACGCAGAAGTGGTTGATATCGTTTATGATGCGGATGTTATCAGTCTTGAAGATATTTTAGATATCTTTTTTGAGATCCATGATCCCACAACACTGAACCAACAGGGTGCAGACAAAGGAACACAGTATCGTTCTGTTATTTATTACAGTAACGAAAATGAAAAAAAGATCATTGAAGATGCCATTAACAAACATCAGCAAAGATTTTCGAGTAAAATTGTAACAGAGGTGAGTGAATTGCCTAAAGTGTATCCTGCGGAAGGATACCATCAAAACTACTATAATGTAAACTCACAACAAGGGTATTGCCAAGTGGTGATAGCGCCAAAATTACAAAAATTTATGATGAAGTTTCCTGATAAGTTACAATAAATATGCTACACTTATTAGTAAGAATTTTACTATAAGGATAGGTTATGAGTGAACATATTTATGAATTGGCTATTGTCGGTGCTGGTCCTGCTGGGATTGCAACAGCAGTTGAGAGTTATTTGCAGGGTGTACGCGATATTGTAATGCTGGAAAAAGATGAGAACCATAACTCCACAATACGTAAATATTACAAAGATAACAAAAGAGTAGATGTTGACTGGAAAGGGCAAAAAGTTGAACTTGATGGCAATATCTATTTTATAGATGGAACAAAAGAATCTACACTCGATTTTTTCGATGAAATCCTTAAAAACCATTCTGTTGATCTAAAAACCCATGTAGAAGTGACATCTATAGAGAAAAAAGATGATTATTTCGAGGTGATGATGGCAGGTGGCAGTATCAAAGCCAAAAATGTAGTTGTTACCATTGGTCGTATGGGTAAACCAAACAAACCAAGCTACAAAATCCCTCCAGCTATAAGAAAAAGAGTGAATTACACGCTCGATAACTGTAGTGAGGGGGAAAAGGTTCTTATCGTTGGTGGAGGAGACAGTGCTGTTGAATATGCCGTAGATTTGAGTGAAAAGAATGATGTTAGCATTTGCTACAGACGTGAGACGTTCCGTCGTGCCAATCCAACCAACCAAAGAGATATAGCCAATGCCATAGCACATAATGAGGTGCGACCGATTCTAGGTGTCAATATTGATGGGCTTGAAGCTACAGAAGATGGTAGGGTGAAAGTACTCTTTAATGAGATAGAACCAGAGGTGTATGACAGAGTAATTTATGCTATAGGTGGAACAACACCAAGTGGCTTTTTGGCAAGTTCTGGCATAAAAGAGGAGGATGGAAAACCTGTCCATGATGAGCATTATGAAACCAATATCAAAGGACTCTTTGTAGCAGGAGATATCACTCAAGAGAGTGGAGGAAGTATCGCTTTAGGGCTTAATCATGGGTATGCCATTGCATGTTATATCAAGGGTGGTTGCCAAGATAAAGGGCAAAAAGAAGTTTCAAGTTAAAACTTCTTTTGTTTTGTAGATATTGATAAGTTTGATGATAATCATAACACTTATAACTTGAAAGAGTGCTGCTAAAATGAAAGCATAATAGTGAAGCTTGTCAATAGAGTTTGCTCCATAGGCAAGTGTTGCCATAGCGATAAGAAGTGTCAGTGGCATAGAGTGAGAGAGTCCCATAAGAATAGAATCAATTACTCCTAGCTCTTTGACAAAAACTAGTGCTGCAAAAACCCTCATAAGAATCATCACTATTGCAATCATGAAAGTTTTAACTAAAAGACCCTCAATTGCAAGTGCATTCAAATCAAAAGAGCTTCCGATATGGATAAAAAAGATAGGGATTAAAAATCCAAATCCAAATGATGCAAGCTTTTCTGGAAGTTCATGTTTATGTTCAAAAAATGTTGGGATGAAAATACCTGCTAAGAATGCACCAAATGCAAGCTCAAGATGAAGATAGAGCATAGCTCCTACAAGTAAAAAAAAGATTCCCATACTCAGGCGAATATCTTGTTCTTTGTTGTCTTGATATGGCATAAGTGCTGTTGAGACTGCTGGAAACCACCAAAAAAGAAGCTGCATGGAGCGAAAGAGTAAAAACATAAAGAGCAAAAAAGCCAAAAGTGCCATAATAGTTTGAAAAAGTCCAAGACCAAATCCTGATTTTAGGGCTGCTGAGGTGATTGTTAAAATAACGATACTCACAACCTCACCAATACCTCCAACGGTCATAGAAAGGGTAAGCCATGGAGTTTTTCCATACTCTTTTGAAAGTGAAGCGACAAGACCGACAGAGATCAAAGGTAGTAACACCATAAAGATTTTCCCCAAATCAAACTGCATCGCAAAAGCTATGGAAAAACCGTATAGAAAAATAAGATAAAATACTATACGTTTGACAATGCGTTTTGGAGTTTTGAGTACATTTTTGAGATTAATCTCTGTTCCTGCTATAAACATTAAGTAAAGAAAACCAAGCTCAGCTACGATATCAAAAAGGTGTTCAGTATGTAAAAATCCAATATATCCAAAAATAGAACCTAAGATAATCTCTATAGGCGTTGTTGGGAGTTTGAGATACTTTGCAAAAAAAGGGGAGAATATAATAATGAGTGAAAGGGTAATGATTAAAATAACATTCTCACCCACATTATGCTCCATTGTTAGCTCTTAACGCTTGTTGCTACTTCAAGACCAAGTTCACTTAACATCTCTAAATCTTTGTGCATATCTCTACCTGATGTGGTGAGATAGTTGCCTATAACAATAGAGTTCGCACCTGCATCAAATATCTCATTTTGACGCGAGCCAAACATTAATTCTCGTCCGCCAGCTACCATAATACGATCAGCATCTGGTAACATCTTGCGTGTTAGAGAGATAAGCGTGAGTGCTTCATCTGTAGTAAGAGAGTTGGGTTGTAGTTCCAGTGCTGGATTGTGATGATAAAAGTTGATAGGAACACTTGTCGGGTTGAGTGAAGCAAGTGACTTTAACATGGAGATTCTATCCTCTTGAGATTCTCCAAGACCAAAAATCCCTCCACTTATAAGAACAAGACCAGCTTCATTGACATTTTGGCATGTTTCATAACGTTCACTCCATGGGTGGGTGGTACATATCTGAGGATAAAATGTTTCACTTGTTTCAAGGTTGTGGTTGTAGGCTTTAATTCCTGCACTTTTGAGCTCTAAAAGCTGCTCTTTTGTTGCAGTACCGTTACATGCAATAAGGCGAAGTTTTGGAGCGACTTTTTGTACCTCTTTTGCAACATTACAAACAAACTCCAAAGTTTTATCATTAAGCCCTTTGTCAGCTGTTACCAAACAAAAGCCAAGTGCACCATTATTTTGCGCAGCGAGTGCTTCTTGTGTGATTTGCTCTAGCGGCTTTTGTTTATAACGTTCTATATCCGCTTTATAGCGAACACTCTGTGAACAAAATTTACAATCCTCTTTGCATGTACCACTGTTAATGTTACATATAGAACATAAAAATATTTTCTGACTCATCTCATTCGCCTTTTATAAGAAAATTGCTCTTTGTGCTTGTACTTTTTCTCTTTTTTACGTGTAAAATAATCAACACGCAACTCTTTTTCTTTTATTTCAAGTATAGCACATTCTGAGAGTGGCTTACTTCGTGCACATACTTCACCAGGATTAAGATAAAGGGTTCCTTTTCTAAACTCCACTTCAAAAGTATGGGTATGACCAAAGATGATAATCTCTGCATCGGGTGTCATATAAAAAGGAAGATGCATCAGCTTAAAAGTAGTGTGTGCGAGTTTAAAGTAATGGGGCTCTTGCACAAGGTTGTAGTTGTTATGGTATTGAACCAGATGTGCATCATTATTCCCATATACCGCTACATAACGCACCCCTGAGTTTGCTAAAAGCTCTAGTGTTGCAACTTCTACTATATCCCCTGCGTGTATAAGAAACTCAACCCCTTCATTAAGAAGAAAATCTATGGTAATCTTTGTAAGATTCACTTTTGTATGGGTGTCAGAGAGGATGCCAATTTTCATAATAAAAACCTATTGTTCTGCATCAATCTCTTCGCGAGGGGTACGTGCTTTACATTTGACACACTCATACACCTCTTTGTTTCTAAATGTTCTTGGTGCTAACACGCCATTACACCCTTTGGCTTTACATTTGATGGTTGTTGGTTCAAACTTTGAGATAAATTTACAATCAGGATAGTTTTCACATCCCCAAAAAGGTCCACGGCGAGAGTTTTTAAGGCTGATTTTACCACCACAATCTGGACATGGTGTTTTACTGATTTTCTCTTCTACTAGAATTGATTTTGTATTTTTACAATCAGGATAGTTGGAACACGCAAGAAACTGACCGTTACGACCATTTTTAACAATCATATCACTGCCACATTTTTCGCATTTTTCTTCTGCTACTTCCTCTTTTTTCTCTACTTTATTTCCCTCTTCATCACACTGTTCTGTGTACTTACACTTAGGAAATCCGCTACATGCAATGAAATGCCCAAAACGACCACTTCTTAAAAGAAGCTCACTGCCACATTTAGGGCAGTTGCGTCCAAGTGGTTTGGCAACTTTGAGTGAAACAATTTTTTCTTTTCCCTCTTCAATTTGCTTCATAAAGCTATCATAAAAATCAGCTAAAAGTTTTTGCCAGTCTTCATGCCCTTGGGCTATCTCATCGAGTTTCTCTTCCATAGTTGCTGTGAAGTTGATGTCCACAATATTAGGGAAGTGTTTCTCCAAAATCTCCGTAACGGTAAAAGCAACCTCTGTTGGGATAATCTGTTTTTTCTCTATGGTAACATAGGTGCGATTTGTAAGTGTAGCAATTGTCGGTGCATAGGTAGATGGACGACCAACACCCTCAGCTTCAAGTTTTTTGATAAGACTTGCTTCAGAGTATCTTGATGGTGGTTCAGTAAAATGTTGTGTAGGTTTGACACTTTGAATCTCAGCTTTGTCACCCTCTTTAAGAGATGGTAAAAGTTTGTCTTTATCCTCTGTACCTGTTAGAGCATAAAAACCGTCAAAGATAAGTTTTCTACCACTTGCACGGTATTCATTTTCATCTCCTTTAAAGATGATGCTTTGTTGCTCAAAGAGTGCATCTTCCATTTGACATGCCATAAAACGCTCATAAATAAGACGATAGAGTTTAATCTCATCAGGTTTAAGGTATTTTGCCGCTACTTCTGGAGTAAACTGTAGCATTGTTGGACGGATAGCCTCATGCGCTTCTTGGGCACCTTTTGATTTTTTTGTATATACTTTAGGGTTTTTAGGCAGGTATTTTTTCCCAAAACGGTTTTCAATAATACCACGAACTGCACCAACAGCCTCTTTTGCCAAGTTAAGGGAGTCTGTTCTCATATAGGTGATAACCCCGCTTGTTCCATCTGGAGTTTTGACACCCTCATAAAGAGTCTGTGCAATCATCATCGTTTTTTTCGGGCTAAATCCAAGCTTGCTTGATGCCGTTTGTTGGAGTGTTGAGGTCATAAACGGCGGAGGAGTTGCCGATTTTCTTTGTTTGGTTTCTATCTTTGCTATGGTGAAATTATCAGATTTGACACTCGCTGTGATAGCTTGGGCTTTTTCCTCATTCTCTATGGAGAGTTTGGAGATTTTTTCCTCTTTGTGCTTGAAAAGTGTTGCATCTATGTTTGTTTTAAACTGCGTGTCGATGCTCCAGTACTCTTGCGGAACAAATGCTTTGATCTCACGTTCACGATCTACTACAAGTTTGAGTGTAGAGGACTGCACACGACCACCGCTGAGCCCTTTTTGGATCTTCGAGCTAAGAAGAGGAGAGAGTTTATACCCCACGATTCTATCAAGTAAACGGCGAGCTTGTTGAGCGTTAACCATGTTCATATCAATATGGCGAGCCGATTCAAGAGCATGGTTGATAGCACTTTTTGTAATCTCGTGAAAGACAATTCTTGGCAACTCTGCTGGGTCTTTTTTGATAGCATGAGCAATGTGCCATCCTATAGCTTCCCCCTCGCGGTCCTCATCGGTTGCGATATATATGGTGTCAGCTTTTTTGGCTTTCTCTTTTATCTCTTTTACCGTTGGAGCATTCTCTTTTGCTACAGAGTATTTAGGGATAATCTCATGTGTCTCTTCATCTATAGTGATACCAAAACGTGATTTAGGCAGGTCTCTGATGTGACCTTTTGATGCAATTACATCAAATTTTTTACCTAGGAAGTTTTTGATAGTACGGGCTTTTGCTGGTGATTCTACAATAATTAAATTCAAATAGTTTTCCTATAATATAGTATAGTGATTTTATTTTTCGATTTTGGAAGTGTATCTAAAAAAGTTTAAAAAAGAAAAATTGTAAAAAATTTACAAGTTTTCTAAAGTTATTTTTTTGAGTGTCGATTTAGTTTACATCTAAGGCAAGGAAGCCTAAAGATAAAAATAAAAAACACAAGAGCAAAAGGCTCTTCCATAGAAAAGGATTTATTATGGGTTTTAGAATTAATACAAACGTAGGTGCAATGAATGCACATATGTATGCGGGTAATAATAATGTTGAGTTAGATAAAAGTTTAGCACGTTTATCTTCAGGTCTTCGTATCAACAAAGCAGCGGATGATTCATCTGGTCTTTCTATCGCGAACAAACTTTCAGCACAGTCAAATGGACTTGGTCAGGCTATCAGAAATGCAAATGAT
>Ga0256837_1000828_pt1 | contig 23740 bp, 28 predicted proteins | sample 4562384metaG_FD_185976 | JGI IMG/M metagenome (GOLD analysis project Ga0256837, IMG submission 185976) | Hydrothermal vent microbial communities from Guaymas Basin, Mexico - 4561-384 | ecosystem: Environmental > Aquatic > Marine > Hydrothermal vents | place: Mexico: Guaymas Basin | collected...
GGGTTAGTCTATGCAACTGCACAGATACAAGTACCACGAAAAGTACTTAAAGATGTAGAAAAACTTTATAATAAAAACAGTTGGTTTACACCTAAAGAGTAAAGCTACTCAAAAAGATGTCCCATCTCGTCGCGTTTTACATTAAGATAGTCTTTATTGTATTTATTTGATTCTATAATGATAGGAACACGCTCTACAATCTCAATATCATCAATGGAGTTGATTTTATCTGGATTATTTGTAAGTAATTTAATTTTGTGGATATTAAAATGGTGAAGTATATAGGTTACCATCTCATATGTTCTCTCATCTGCACGAAAGCCTAGTTGATGATTTGCTTCTACTGTGTTAGCACCCTTATCTTGAAGTGCATAGGCATTGATCTTATTTAAAAGTCCAATGTTTCTTCCCTCTTGACGAAGGTAGATAACCATACCGTTAGTCTCCTCTGCAAGTTTGAGAGCAAACTCTAGTTGATCCCGACAATCACATTTTAAACTTCCAATAGCATCGCCTGTAAGGCATTCAGAGTGTACTCTTACTATAGGTGTTTCATCAAGGTTTTCTTTGTAGATGACAAGATGCTCTTTTGCACCCTCTTTAAATGCCTTGACCTTAAAAGTGCCAAAACGTGAAGGTAAATTTGCAACATCTGAGATAGTTATATTCATTAGTTTAATCTTTAAAAGGGTAAAATATTTTTTTAAAAATTGATTATATCAAAAACGTGTAAAGAAAAGGTTTAATAATGTTCCAAAGATTTCGTAGAACTCGCTTAAATAAACATCTTCGTGCATTAGTGCGTGAAACTCAAGTTACAACTGATGATTTTATCTACCCACTTTTTATAAGAAGTGGTGAAGGTATTAAAACAGAAGTTTCCTCTATGCCTGGTGTGTATCAGATGAGTATAGATGTGGCCATAGAGGAGTGTGTGGCACTTAAAGAACTTGGACTCTACTCTATTATCCTTTTTGGTATTCCTGATGTAAAAGATTCTATAGGGAGTGATGCACTTTGTGATCATGGGATTATTGCATCTGCAATTCGTGCTATTAAATCTGCTCATCCAGATATGTTTGTTGTGACAGATTTATGTTTTTGTGAGTATACAGACCATGGGCATTGTGGAATCATAGATGAGAAAAATGAAACAGTAAACAATGATGCTACCTTAGAGATCTCAGGGCAACAAGCAATAGTTCATGCAAAAGCTGGAGCTGATATGATAGCACCTTCTGGGATGATGGATGGAATTATAGAGGTACTTCGAGAGGCACTTGATGGAGCAGGGTATGAAAACCTTCCAATTATGGCTTACTCTACAAAATTTGCATCAGGGTATTATGGACCATTTCGTGATGTTGCAGAATCAACTCCAAGTTTTGGTGACCGTGCAAGCTATCAAATGGATCCTGCAAATCGTCGTGAAGCTATATCTGAGAGTATAAGTGATGAGGCACAAGGGGCTGATATATTGATGGTGAAACCAGCACTTGCTTACTTAGATATAGTAAGAGAGATTAAAGACAACACATCTCTACCTATGGCTGTATATAATGTAAGTGGTGAGTATGCAATGCTCAAAATGGCAGGGATGAATGATCTTATAGATTATGAGCGAGTTGTGATGGAAACAATGGTGGCGTTTAAGCGTGCTGGTGCGGATATAATTATCTCATATCATGCTAAAGAGGTAGCAAAAATGCTACAAAACAGATAAATTAAAGAAAACTATAATAAAATAGGCATTAAACAAAAATTAGGAACTATTGTGAGACATTTTTTAACACTTAAAGATTTTACAAAAGCGGAAATTTTGGAGATTGTAGATATTGGTTTACAAATCAAAAAAGATCTTAAAGCTGGTGTGTATAATAAAGAACTTGAAAATCAAACATTAGCAATGATATTTGAAAAAAGTTCAACTCGAACGCGAGTAAGTTTTGAGACAGGTATGTATCAGCTTGGTGGACATGCACTTTTTCTTTCCAACCGTGATATCCATCTTGGTCGTGGGGAACCTGTAAAAGATACAGCACGTGTTATATCCTCTATGTGTGATATGGTGATGATACGAACATTTGAGCACTCTATGATAGAGGAGTTTGCATCTTACTCTAAAGTGCCCGTTATAAATGGACTTACAGACACTTACCACCCTATTCAACTTCTTGCTGATTATATGACTATGATTGAGTATGGAATCGAAAAAGATGCTGTGGTGGCTTATATTGGTGATGGAAATAATATGACACACTCTTGGATGTTTTTAGCTGCAAAACTTGGTTTCGATTTGAGAATTGCTACTCCTAAAGGGTATGAAGTAGATCATGGTATTCTTGAAGAGGTTTTAAAAATGGCGAAAGAGAGTGGTGCAACTATTTCAGTAATGAATGACCCTAAAGAAGCTGTACGTGGTGCAACAATCGTAACTACAGATACTTGGACCTCTATGGGACAAGAGGATGAAAAAGAGCAACGTATTAAAGATTTTGATGGCTTTATGGTCGATAGCTTGATGATGTGTTTAGCTGCTAAAGATGCAAAATTTTTACACTGTTTGCCAGCATACCGTGGTTATGAAGTTTCTGATGAGATAATGGATTCTCATGCGAAGATAGTCTTTGATGAAGCAGAAAACCGTCTTCATGCCCAAAAGGGCTTGATGGTTTGGCTCGATAAGCAAAGAGGCTAAATGATGAAATTTTTTTTATTGGCTTTACTAACTACAACGGTTCTTTTTGGGGCAAAGGTTGTGGATGTTGATGAAAAGTATCAAGATTCACAAAAATGTAAGGTTTGTCATCTTCGTATAGTAGATGAGTGGTCAAACTCTTGGCATTCGAAAAGTCATTTCGCAAATGATGAGTATTTTCGTCAAAGTATGAAGTATGTAAGTAAAAAAACTCGTAAAAGTCTTAACAGTGTAAAAGTTCAATGCGCAACTTGCCACAACCCTCGCATCTCTGTAACAAGTACTGGTGAAGATTATGAGATAGCTGCCATTATGGGACTTGACAAAGGTTCCAAAGTAGATAAAGCTGTAAACTCTAAGTCGATCAGTGAGGGTGTAAACTGTGTAGTTTGTCATAATATTGACAAGATTCATGATGAGTATAATGATAAAAAACGGGGTATTAACAGAGTAGAGTGGACACCATCTGGGACTATGACTGGGCCATTTAAAGATGCTGTGTCTCCATATCATAAGACTATTCATCATGATTTTATGGATAAAACACCAAACAAGATGTGTTTTGTATGTCATGCAAACGATAGAAGTGTAAAAGGTTTAGTTTTTACAAATATGCAAAAAGAGTATAAAGGCTCTAAAACTTGTGTTGAGTGTCATATGGGACCAAAAAGAAAAGATGTGGCCTCTACATATAAAATGCGTGGGAATAAAGCAAAAATTCGTCAGGTGAGAAACCATAGTTTTGCTGGTGCACACATCACATCTATGTGGAAAGATGCACTGAGACTGAAGTTGAGTAAAAAAGGTAAAAATATCTTAGTGACTATCTCTAATCCTCAACCTCATAACTTACCAAGTGGTTTTGGTTCTCGTGAGATTCTTGTTGAGCTGGTGTATAAAAATGGCGAGAAAGTGATAGAGAGTAAAACTATATCTTTAAGTAGACACTATACACGCAAACGTGCAAAACCAACGATTGCACATTTAGCAAAAAAACAAACAAAAGATACAAGTATCCCTGCAGATGGAAAAAGAGTATTGAAAATTTCTAAAGTGGCTGGTGCGACAAGTGTTGAAGTGACTCTCTCTTATCGTTTAGTGAATGATGAGGTTCGTAGCTTATTAAAACTTCAAGAGCCAAGATGGTCTCAAAAAAGTTTTATAGCCAAAGATGAGATAAGATACTAAGTTTTTAGTATCTTATCCCTGTAGCTGTTCTGATCTTTTCTATCATTGGGAGTGCTACCTCTCTCGCTTTTTGTGCACCTGCATCCAGAATGTCTCTCACTTCATCTTGATGAGCTAAATAGTATTCACGTTGCTCTCTATATGGTCTAAAATACTCCCACATCACATCTGCAAGGTAAAGTTTAAAGTGTCCATGACCCTCTCCACCTGCTTTGTAGCGTTCTTGAAGTGCTATACATTCAGCTTCATTTAAAAAGAGTTTTGCCATATTGTAAACATTACACCCTTCGTACTCTTTTGGTTCCTCTAAGGCTACTTGCTCTGTGACGATCTTTTTAATAGTTTTGAGTTGTTTTTTCTCTTCACCAAAGATATTGACACAGTTTCCATAAGATTTAGACATCTTTTGCCCATCAGTTCCTGGAACTGTCTGCACCTCTTCTTGGATTTGAAACTCTGGAATAGTTAAGATATCTCCATATTCATTGTTGAATTTTACAGCGATATCACGAGCAATCTCAACATGTTGAATCTGATCTTTTCCAACTGGGATGATATCTGGAGAATAAAGAAGGATATCTGCTGCCATAAGAACAGGGTAAGAGAAGAGTGAATGGTTAGCACTAATCCCTTTAGCTGTTTTGTCTTTATAGCTATGAGCACGCTCTAGTAGTCCCATAGGTGTAAAAGCTGAGAGTACCCAGTAAAGTTCAAGTACCTCTTTTACATCTGATTGTACCCAAAAAGTTGATTTTTGAGGATCAATTCCAAGACTTAAAAAGTCAGTTGCTGTTTGCATAGTTAGCTTTGCAAGTTTTTCTCCACCATTACCACTACTCATAGCATGGTAGTTGGCTATAAAAGCAAAAGTTTCCCCTTTGCTTTGTGCATCTACCATCTGCTTGATAGAACCAAAATAGTTTCCAATATGGAGATCCCCAGAGGGCTGAATACCTGTTAATATTCTCATTATCAAAATTCCTAAATTTTTTTACCGTATTATACCAATCTCAGCTTTATTTTGTTACACTATATTTAAATAAGAGGTATCAAAGATACTTCAATAAAAGGATTTATGATGAACTTACAAATTCGTTCAAAAGATATTACATTAACAGATGCAACTCGTGCACATATTGAAAATGCTGTAGAAGCATTTAGAAAATATAACTTAGACATTACAAGCATTAACTGTGTTGTTGCAAAAGAGAAAAAAGGTGTATTGGTAGAGTTTGATATCAAAATCGCTCATGCACAACCTGTTATTATTACACAAACTGATGATGTTCTTGATGCTGCTATAGATTTAGCGATCGATAAAGGAACAAAAGCACTTCGTCGTTTACACGATAAAATGACTTCACATAAAGCTGAATCTATCAAAGATTTAGAAACTTTAGACGCTTAATCTTCTTGAGTGTGCCTACTTTATAGAGGCACACTTTCCCTCCCCAAACTTATAAGGAAACACACTTGAAATACCTCGTTTTACTTTTTTTACTACTTAATATTGCTGCACAGGCAGAAGAGAAACCTTACTCTATGAGAGTTGGTTATGGTTGGGCTTCAAACAATGATCTTGGAGAAATTGTTCTTCTAAACTTTGGATCAACACCTGAAAACTTAACGGTTATAAATATAGATGGAGGATACTTACTTAAAAAAGATATGTTTGATATACCTTTAGATCTATATGTTAAAGGTGGTTTGTCCCGCTTTAATGAGATCAGTGGTTCAACTTATGAAGCTACATTATATATTAAAGCGATCTATAATCTAGATTTTTCTGATAATAGAGTACGTTTTGGTTTTGGTGAGGGTATTTCATATGCTAGTAGTGTACTTGATGTTGAGAGAATTGAAGAGGGTCCAAGTGGAGATACATCAAAATTTTTAAACTACTTAGATATTACAGTAGATGTTGATTTAGGGAGACTTGTAAATTATGAGCCGATGAAAGATGTATATTTAGGATACTTACTTAAACACCGTTCAGGTGTATTTGGTCTTTACAATGGTGTAAGTGGTGGGTCTAACTATAATACTCTTTATATTGAAACAAACTTCTAAGGATTGAGTATGTATGCATGGATATTATGGTTTCATGTTATCTCTTTCATCTCTTGGTTCGCGGTACTTTTTTACTTACCGCGTTTGTATGTGTACCATGCAGAAAATATTGAGAATAAAGGTTTTGTAGAGGTTGTAAAGATTCAAGAATACAAACTCTTTAAGTATATTGGTGTTCCAGCTATGTGGGCTACAATACTTAGTGGTTCAGCGATGATATACCTCTCAATCTCTGGAGATTTTAACCTTTTTAAAACAGGTGGCTGGCTTCATGCAAAACTGTTTTTTGCTGCTATTTTAATTGTTTATTTTTATTCACTTGAGGTGATTCGTAAAGAGTTTGCAGAAGATAGATCCACAAGAAGTGGAAAGTTTTTTAGATTTTATAATGAAGTGCCAACGATTTTAATGTTACTTATCGTAGCGATGGTGGTTATTAAACCTTTTTAGATTTCTCATCTTGAGTCATTTTTTTGTAAAAATACAAACTTAAAAGGGTGAGTCCCAGCCCACCCAAAATGAAAGTAAGTGCTAGTGCCATAGCTATTTCTCCCCTTTTTTCTTCGCTTTAAAGAGTAACGGTGTTCCTGTAAAATTAAAGGCTTCACGCATTTTGTTTGTAAGGTAACGTCTGTAAGTAAAGTGTAAACCACTTGGTTTATTCATAATGATTGCTATCTTTGGTGGTCGTGTTTCATACTGTGTCGCATAGTAGATACGAATAACCTGACCACTAACACTTGGAAGTGTATGGCGACGAAGTGCACGCTCAATCACTTCATTGACCTTACTTGTAGAGATTCTTTGTGAGTAGTTTTCATTAATCTCTAAGATCATATCGTGAAGTTTATCAACTCTTAAATGGCTCTTTGCAGAGAGTGTTAAAATTGGAGCATATGCAAGAAATTTAAATCGTTCACGAACCTCTCTAATGATTTTATCATGCTCTTCACGTTTAGATATATCCCATTTATTTAAAACAATAATACAAGCTAAACGGTTAGAATCTACAAGTCCAGCGATCTTTTCATCAAGATCTAAAAATGGTTGAGAAGCATCTAAAACAACAAGTGCCATATTTGCATTTTCAAGCATCTCAGTTGTTCTCATCAGTGCATATTTTTCAATACCAAGAATTTTACCACGACGACGAAGACCTGCTGTATCTACAAAAGTAATTTGCTTGTCTTTGTACTGAACTGTTTCATCAATAGGGTCAATGGTTGTTCCAGCAACACTACTTACAACAGAGCGCTCTTCACCAAGAAGTGCATTTAAAAGAGAAGATTTACCTACATTTGTACGACCAATAATGGCGATTTTAATGTGGTTTACATCTTCCTCATCATACTCTTTAATACGGTCATTGTTTCCAAAGATAGAGTCATCTGTAATGATACCATCCATCTCATCTTCATCCCAGTATGTAAAGCCATCATCCTCTTCATCGTGAGTATTTGTAAAGAACTCTTCATCGCTAATCTCTTCTACTTCTTCCTCAACTACCTGAACAGCTTCCTCTTCCTCTTCTTTGATTCTATCTTCTTCTGGAATTCTATCGGCTATCCATTCTAAGAGTTCTACAGTATTACGGTTATGTGAAACAGAGATACCAAAGATGTTTTCAGTTCCAAACTCATAAAATTCCCAAAGGTTTTCTTTCATTTTGTCATTATCTATTTTGTTCACAACCAGAGCAATCTCTTTGCCCATAGCTTGAAGTTCATAAAAAAACTTTTTATCTTCATCTTCAGGAATACTTTTACCATCAACCATATAAAGAATGATGTCAGCAGCATAAGCAGCTTTAAGTGACATCTCTTTTATCTTGTCAAAAAGTTCACACCCTTTATCTAATCCACCAGTATCGAGTAAAAGAGCCTCTTTTTCATTGACAACAACATGTCGGCGTTTAACATCACGTGTAGTTCCTGCAAGATCAGATGTAATTGCATCACGATTTTTGACTAAACGATTAAAGAGAGAGCTTTTTCCAACATTTGGACGACCAACAATGGCGATTTTTTTCATAGAGTAACCTTGTAACTAAAAAGAGAAGTTGTTTAATTTTTTCGCAATTATAGCTAAATTATAGTTATAACAAGATTTTTTATTTTTAGAGTATTTAAGTATACTTTCACACTTTTATGAAAGGGATGATGTGAAACAGTATTATTCATATGAAAATTTTAAAAAAGACACCAATACTCTTATCCAAAAGGTAAAACCTTTTGAACCAGAAGCTATTATAGGGATTGCAAGAGGGGGACTTAGTTTATCGCACTGTATAGCTGAAGGCTTAGAGATACGTGAGGTGCAAACTATCCGCACAGAGCTTTATGATAAAGAGCAAAAACGCAATGCTATAACTATCTTTGATAACTGTGAATTTTGCAATGTTTCAAGAGTACTTGTGGTAGATGATATAGCCGATAGTGGTGAAACATTACAAGAGGTGATGGAGTATTTAAGAGCAAAATATAGTAAGATGGAGTTTGTCTCAGCAACACTTTTTTATAAAAAAACCTCTATATATGAACCCCATTTTTGGATTAATGAAGCAAATACCTGGATAGACTTTTTCTGGGAGAGTGATTTTAACTAAGGGAGAGTGGTATTTTTACTTTTTGAAAAATCAGTTTTGTAGATATAACTCGCAATCTCTTCTAAGACCTCTTTCTCATAAGCGAGTTGAGGCATAAGCTTGTACTTTTTAACTGCATCACTCATCATGGCCGTGTCGTGGGAGGGGTGTAAAACCCATGTACTCATATAATAAACAAAATCTTTTTTATCTTTAAAAGCAGTTTTATATGTTTCTCTTACTTTTTGCATAGAGGGAGCTGAAACACTTTTGTTAGGGTAGTGACAAGTGACACAATTTCCTTGGAAAAGGAGCTCTCCCTCATCTGCTTGTACTAGCATTACGAGTAAGCTTAAAAGCAAAAAAGATTTAAACATGATTATTTTCTAGCTTCCATAATCATCTCATAAGCTTGATTGATCTCTTGTGTTTTTGCTGTGGCTTCTTGCATATAAGCCTCACTTTTCCCTTGTGAAGCGATGATATCTGGGTGGTATTGACGGATGAGTTTTTTATAAGCTTTTTTGATGGTTTTAATATCATCATTTTCACTTACACCTAGAAGTTTATAAGCATCAGAGATATTGGCTTGAGGTTGCATATTTTGCATCATCTTCTCAAACTTATCAAAGATAGCATGGTAGGTGTTTGGATCAAACTCTAAAATCTCTGCGATTCTTTGAAGGAGCTCCTCCTCATTTTTACTACACTCACCATCAACAAAGGCAAGTTGGATTAAAAAGCCCATAAATTGTTGCTGCTTTGAGGTGTCTCTTTTGATGGAATGAGCAAGCTCACTAACAATCTGTTCTACATTGTCAGTTTTGTCTTTTTCCTCATTGAAGATATCTTTGAGTATCTGTTTTGTTTTCTCAGGCTCTGGGAAAACGCCACTAATATCATCAAACATAATTCCTACAAGTTGTGCTTCTAGTGCATCAACTTTTCCATCTGCTTTTGCAAGTTTGGCAACAAGGGCAACAAAAAGACCAAGTTCACTGTGTTTAAGTGCATCATGCGAAACTGAAAAATCTTTAAAAGCCTCCTGTGAATAACTCTCATAACGGTTATAACTCTTATATACAGAGTAAAAAACATAAGCTAAAGCGGCAAAAATAATGATGTTTAACATATTGATCCTAATATTTATTTATCATATTATAGAATCTAGGAGTAAATAGATGGGTATAATTGCATTTATGAAACAATATTTTGAACTAAATAAGGGTGTAAAGTATATGCTTATAGCATCTTTTACTTTCGCCATCATGGGTGCTTTTGCTAAACTCGCTTCACAAAGTATGAGTTCTTTGGAGGTAGTTTTTTTTAGAAATATAGCAGGTGTGATTCTTATAGGTTATGCTGTCTATAAAACGCCACTCAAACAAGTGGGTGGGAAGCCTCTTTTACTTTTCTTTCGTGGTTTTATGGGCTTTGTGGCACTCCTTGCCTTTTTTTATAACATAGCACATATCTCTTTAGGTGATGCAATGACCTATTCAAAAACAAGTCCTATATTTACAGCACTTTTTGCTTTTTTCTTCTTAAAAGAGGAGCTTGGAGTCAAAGGATGGATAGCGATTTTCATAGGTTTTGTAGGGATTGTATTTATCACCCAACCAAGTGGTGTCGGATTTTCTAAGTATGACCTTTTGGGAATCTTCTCAGGAGTGGGTGCAGCCCTTGCATACACTTCCATACGAGAACTAAAAAACTATTATGACACCAAGGCAATAGTGCTCTCTTTTATGCTTACAGGAACTATTGGGCCTATAATATTATTTATGGTTTCACCTTATTTAAATATGCCAGAATTAGATTTTATGTTTGGAAAGTTTGTGATGCCTGAGGGAGTTGTATGGGTGTATGTCATAGCAATGGGGCTTTTTGCAACACTCTCACAAGTGCTTATGACCAAAGCATATGGGGAAACAAAAGCGGGAATAGTTGGGGCTGTAAGTTACACAAACATCCTTTTTTCCATTTTAGTTGGTTTATTTTTAGGGGATGCTTTTCCTAGCCTTTCAACAAGTTTTGGGATAGTTCTCATCGTTTTTGCAGGCTTATTGGTAGCTCGTGCTAAGTAGAGATTAAATCCCTTATGGTATAATCTCTTACTTTTTTTACACACCATTTAGGCTTGAACCACTGGGGTGTTGGCATTTAGTGCCAGAAGGACAAATTATGAAACTACTAGCTGGACCATGTGTCATAGAGAGTGAAGAAAATATTTTTAAAATTGCAAAAGGGCTTGAGAAGTATCACAATGATGATACGATTGATTTTTACTTCAAATCAAGTTTTGATAAGGCAAACCGAACATCTTTAGAGTCTTTTCGTGGACTAGGTATTGATGAAGGACTGCGTATTTTACAAAAAGTCAAAGATGACTTTGGTTACAAAATTGTAACAGATGTGCATGAATCTACTCAGGTAGAGCAGGTTGCAGAGGTTGTAGATATGCTACAAATTCCTGCATTTCTTTGTCGTCAAACAGACCTACTTGTGGCTTGTGCGAAGACAGATAGAGAAGTAAACATTAAAAAAGGGCAATTTCTCTCAGCAGATGCGATGAAATACCCACTTTTAAAAGTACTTCAAACGCGAGGGTGTACAGAGCCAACATACGAAAATGCAGCCAAGCATGGCGTTTACCTTTGTGAGCGTGGGAACTCATTTGGCTATGGAAACATGGTGGTCGATATGAGAAACCTTGTGATTATGAGAGAGTTTGCACCCGTAATTTTTGATGCAACACACTCTGTTCAAATGCCAACAGCACAAGATGGTAAAACAGGTGGAGACAGCTCAATGGTGCCTTACCTTGCAAAAGCAGCGGCGGCTATTGGTGTAGATGGTTTCTTCTTTGAGACACATTTTGACCCAAGTATCGCTTTAAGTGATGGACCAAATATGCTCAAACTTGAAGACTTAGACAAATTAATAAAAACAATAAAACTTATACAGGAGATAAAATAGATGAATTTAATTGAAGGTAAACTCAAAGTAGTAAATGGCAAGAAAATTGCAATCGTAAGTACACGTTGGAACCATTTTATAGTGGACAGACTTGTAGAGGGTGCAAAAGATGCATTTGATCGTCATGGTGGAGATTCAGTAGATTTAACACATGTTTTAGTGCCAGGTGCTTTTGAGCTTCCAATGATAGTAGACCAACTTCTTTCAAGTGGAAAATACGATGCAGTATGTGCTTTAGGTGCAGTAATCCGTGGAGCAACTCCTCACTTTGATTATGTAAGTGCAGAAGCAACGAAGGGTATAGCATCTATGAGTTTAAAGTACCAAAAACCTGTAAGTTTTGGGCTTTTAACAACGGACACTATTGAGCAAGCTATTGAGCGTGCAGGAACAAAAGCTGGAAACAAAGGCTTTGAAGCGATGACAACTGTGATCGAGATGATCGATTTATATGAGGCACTGTAATGGCAACTAGACATCATGCACGTATGGCAGTTGTAAGTCTTCTTTATGCTTATGACTTAGGAAATGGAAACACAGCAGAGCACACAGCAGAGATACTTGAAGAGAAAAAAATCCGCAATAAACAAAAAGATTTTGCACTTGACTTGTATGAAGGTGTTATGGCAAATATAGAAGCTTGTGATACAGCAATTATAGAGCATTTAAAAGATTGGGATTTTGAGCGTTTAGGTTCAATAGAGCGAGCAACTCTACGTTTAGCTGCTTATGAGATCCTTTTTGGTGAGTTAGATTCTGCTGTGGTTATCAATGAAGCAGTAGAGATTACAAAAGCTTTTGGAACAGAACAGTCTCCAAAATTTATTAATGGTGTTTTAGACGCGATTAGCAAAGATAAGTAATGATAAAAGCAGTTGTTCTAAGCCTACTTTTTAGCATCACTCTTTTTGCTTCAAACCAGTGTATTGTTTGTCATAAGGGGATTGAAGATATCCGCGATAGAGAATCTGGAATGATGAAGGCGATTTTAAAAGTTGCTGAGAAAGCTGGACATCCAAAAAATGACTGTATTGTGTGTCATGGTGGAAATCCAAAGAGTAAAAGTAAAAAGTATGCGCATAGAGGAACTGTAAAATATTTTAAAACCCACAAGGGACCCAAAGAGTACTACCCAGCACCGGGAAGCTCTTGGATAAACCAAAACACCTGTGGTATGTGTCACCCAAATCAAGTGGGTGCACAGATGAACTCTTTGATGATGACCGAACAGGGAAAGATTCAAGGAGCGATGTGGAGCTTTGGTGCAAAAGAGGGCTACACCCATGTCAATGGAAACTACAAAACAAAAAATCCTGAGAACAATGCCTCACGTTTAGGGACAGATACTTACAGAAAGTATATGCAAAAACTTAGTTCTATGGAGCCTCAAGCCTTTCCAAAAGAGATGAAACAACTCCCAGATGCTCCAAGCGTTGAAGAGATACATAAAGATCCATCACTAGCTGTTTATACTTATCTTCGTCAAGAGTGTCTTCGTTGTCACACTGGAAGTAAAGGACGCTATAAACGTGGTGATTTTAGAGGTATAGGATGCTCTTCATGTCATGTACCTTATTCAAACGAGGGTTTTTATGAGGGCAATGACAAGGCAACTACAAAGAAAAAGCCAGGGCATATGCTCTCTCATCAGATTCAATCTTCACGTAAGGTAAAAGTGAAGATTCATGATGTGAATTACTCGGGTGTTCCTGTTGAGACCTGCTCAACTTGTCATAACCGTGGAAAACGTATAGGTGTGAGTTATCAAGGACTGATGGAAACTGAGTATCAGTCAACATTTGATGCTGAAGGTAATGGACAACCTAAACTTCATACCAAACGCTACCTTCATATGAAAGAGGATGTTCACTACCAAAAAGGGATGCTGTGTCAAGATTGTCATACCTCTAATGACTTGCATGGTGATGGGTTTTTGAGTGGTGCTAACCTTGGTGCTGTAGAGATAGAGTGTCAAGATTGTCATGGAACAACAAAAAGTTACCCTTGGGAGTTGCCTATTGGTTACTCCGATGAGTTTAACACTACAGCTGCTACAGGTGAGGCTCGTGGTATTGCAAAAACGATTCCAGAGTATCTCAAACAGGGTTATGTTCCAGAGATGGAAGATGGTTTCATCCTCACTGCTCGTGGAAACCCTTTACCCAAAGCGGTCAAAAAGGGCAATAAAATTATTATGCACCTCGCTTCAGGCAAAGATATAGAACTCAAACCTCTTAAACTTTTAAAAGAGCAAGAAGCCCTCTCGAAAAAAGCACTTATAGCGATGGATGTAGTAACTGCTCATACAGAAGATATGGAGTGTTATACCTGTCATGCTACTTGGGCACCGCAATGTTATGGTTGTCATGTAAAAATTGATTATAGTGGTGGCAAAAGTAATCCCGATTACCTTAAAGCCTCACATGACCAAGATATACATGGAACTACAGGCGGGATGAGAGATTTGAAAAAGTATCTTGTTCCTGGAAAAGTGACTGAAACACGAAGTTATCTACGATGGGAAAATCCGGCTCTTGCTCAAAATGGTGAGGGGCGTATCACTCCAGTTATACCAGGTTGTCAGACTACCATTACTGTGATAGGTAAAGATGGTAAAGCACTTCTGCAAAACCATATATTTAAAATTCCAAATGTAGAGGGTGCTGGTGAAGAGGGGCAAAACGCCATCGATATGGCTCCGGTACAACCACATACTATTCAAAAAGAGGCACGTTCATGTGAATCTTGCCATACATCAGACAAGGCATTAGGTCTTGGTGTAGGTGGTGGAAAGCTCAATGCCGATCCATCTAAGACTACGATTATAGATCTTATGAGTGCCGATAGAAAGATACTTCCAAATCAAACAGATGAGCAGATGCCAGCGATACCAAACCTTAAACATGATTATTCACAATTTATTGATGAAAATGGAACACAGCTTATGACGGTTGGACATCACTTTAAACTCTCTCAACCGCTTGACAAAGAACAAAGATCTAAGTTAGATCGTCGTGGCGTTTGTCTTTCTTGTCATCAGAGTATCCCAGAGGGAAATTTAGCAGTAAGTGCTATGACACATATAGCTGAGATGGCTGAGATAGATATAGACAATAAAGAGCATCAAAATATACTCCACAAAATTTTAAATATTGGTGCTTACTCACAATTGATTGGTGGTGGTATTGCATTAGTGCTCTTTTTACTTATTGTCTATGTACTCTTTTTTAAGAAAAAACCATACAATCCCCGAAATGAAGGATGGAAATAATGAAAAAAATGATAACAATCTTAGCACTTGGGCTCTCTTTATTTGCTAATGAGATCATAGTAAAAGAGAGTTGTGCGAGTGTTGATGACACTGTTGTAAAACTTAAAGAGGTACTTCGTGCTAAAAAGCTTGGTATCTTTGCTGTGATAAACCATAGTGGCAATGCAAAAGCAGTCGATATGAAACTTAATGAAGCAAAGATGATTGTTTTTGGAAATCCACGTCTTGGAACTGCACTTATGCAACAAGATATGACAGTTGGTTTAGACCTTCCTTTGAGAGTTTTAGTCTATAAAGACAATGATGGTAAAGTTAAAATGGCATATAGAGATGGTTCATGGTTAGATAATAAGCACATCATAGATGCACCAAAAAAGATTCAAAAAGTAAACAAGGCTATGGAGATGTTTACAGATAAAGCGGGACAATGCAAAAAAGATTAACAAAAGAAGAAGCATTAGATTTAATTAAAAATGCAGACTTGAAAACCTTAGGAAAGATGGCAAGTGCTCGTAAAAAAGAGCTTCACCCAGATGGTGTAACAACTTTTGTCATCGATAGAAACATCAACTATACTAACATCTGTTGGGTAGATTGTAAATTTTGTGCCTTTTATAGACATGAAAAAGATGCAGATGCTTATGTACTCACATTTGATGAGATAGATGCAAAGATAGATGAGCTTTTAGAGATTGGTGGAACACAGATCCTTTTTCAAGGGGGAGTGCATCCGAAACTCAAAATAGAGTGGTATGAGGATTTGGTGGAACATATTCACACGAAATATCCTACCATTACTATTCATGGATTTAGTTCTATTGAGCTTGATTTTATTGCCAAGGTTTCTCGTATTACTATTCAAGAGGTACTTTCGCGTTTAAAAGCAAAAGGTTTAGCTTCTATACCAGGGGCTGGAGCAGAGATACTCTCTGATAAAGTACGTGACATCATTGCACCTAAAAAGATAGATGCAGATGTATGGGTAGATGTTCACCGTCAAGCACATAAACTTGACATTATGAGTACAGCTACTATGATGTATGGAACAGTTGAGAGTGATGAAGATATAGTGGAGCATTTCGATAGAGTGCGTCGCCTTCAAGATGAAACAGGTGGTTTTCGTGCATTTATTATGTGGAGTTTTCAAGGGCAAAATACAGAGCTTTTACGACTTATTCCAGATATGGAAAAACCATCCTCTAACCGTTATTTGCGTTTACTTGCAGTAGCAAGACTTTACCTAGATAATGTGCCAAATATTCAAAGCTCTTGGGTAACACAAGGTCCTTACATTGGTCAGATGGCACTGCGTTTTGGAGCAAATGATCTTGGAAGTACAATGATGGAAGAGAATGTTGTAAGTTCAGCTGGAGCCGCGTTTAGTATGGCGAAAGAGGAGATGGTACAACTTATCACCGACATAGGTGAAACACCAGCAGTACGTAATACTGCTTATGAGATTTTAGAGAAATTTGCATAGATGAAATTTTTTGTATCATTATTAATATTAGGACAACTACTTATGGCAGCAACGATAGAATATATAAAGATAGATGGTTTAAAAGTACCTGTGATATTTGAGCACGATACAAGATTACCACTTGTGACAATGCAGTTCACTTTTACAAATTCAGGAAGTATTACAGATACTCACAAAGCTGGTCTTGCAAAATTTTCTGCAAAACTGATGAATGAGGGGACGAAAAAATTAGGCTCTTCAGCTTTTGCTGAATCTTTAGAGTCTCGTGCTATTCACATCTCTTCATCTACAGGAACTGAGACTTTTGTGATGGAAGTTGGTTCACTTAAAGAGGAATTTGATACTGCTTTAGAGAAGTATGCAATGCTTCTTCAAGATCCAAACTACACAAAAGAGGCAGTCGCTAAGATAAAAACAATGACTCTTGGTGCACTAAGTCGTAAAGAGAACGATTTTGATTATGTAGCCTCAAATGAACTCAAAGCGATTTTGTTTAAAGGAACTCCTTTAGCACAACCCTCATCTGGAACACTTCAAAGTGTAAACTCCATAGAGCTTGATGATGTAAAAAGTTTTTTAAAATCTCATCTTACACAGTCAAATTTGATTGTTGTTTTAGGGGGAGATGTTGATCTTAAAGATGCGAAGAAAAAGATTAAAAATCTTATACAACTTCTTCCAAAAGGTGATGTAGCTCCTGTTGCACATTATGATGTTGTGAAAAAACCAAGTGAATCTATACTCTACAAACAAACTGAGCAAGCTTATATCTACTTTGGTTCTCCATACAATATGGCTGTAGATGATGAAGATTACTACAAGGCAAGAGTAGCAACTTTCATCTTAGGTACTGGTGGATTTGGAAGCCGTCTAATGGAAGAGATTCGTGTCAAACGCGGTCTTGCTTACTCTGCTTATGCAAGGGTACATGTTAGTAAATCTAGTTCATATCTTAATGGATACCTTCAAACAAAACTAGATTCTTTAGAGGAAGCTCAAAAAACAGTGAAAGATGTCATAGCGAAGTTTGTCAAAAAAGGTGTGAGAGAAGAGGAGTTAGAACAAACGAAAAAGTTCTTACTTGGAAGTGAACCACTTCGTGTTGAAACAATGAGTCAAAGACTTAATCGTACATTTATGGAGTACTATAAAGGGTTTCCTCTTGGACATTCAGCAACAGAGTTAGAGAAGATTCAAAAACTCTCTTTAAAAGATTTGAACAAGTTTATTAAACGCCATACAGAGATAAACGAGCTTTCTTTTGCCATAGTAACAGAGGAAGCAAAAAAATAATTATTGCAATTTGTCATAAAAATAAGAGTAGAGAGAAAAAAAAGTTAAGATACTTGTATATTTTATAAGAAAAAACTTAAGGAAGATGTGTGAGTACTACACTAATTGGTCAGATTGACAGAATCCTTTTTGAAGATGAAGGGTTTTTTATAGCACGTCTTAAAAGTGGCGAAAAGATTAGTGGTACTTATTATGAGAGTGATATAGAGAGTATTAAAGGCTCGGCTATTACCCTTCAAGGCTTTTGGGATGAGCATAAAAAGTATGGAAAAACTTTTAAATTTGAAACCCTTAAGGTCAATCAAAATGAACTTTTTTTCTTTTTAAATAAAATAGTTAAGGGCTTTACGAAAAAACTCTCTGCTGAACTTATAGAGAAGTTTGGACAAGAGGGTTTAGTAGATATACTTGACAATGACATCGAGCGACTTTTAGAGTTTAAGGGGATAAAAGAGAAACGCCTTAAAAAAATTCAAGCTTCATGGAAACAGTTTCGTTCTATGCGTCGTCTTGGTGAGTTTCTCTCCCCTTATGATGTCTCCCCCGCACTTCTTACTACTATAGCCACCGCCATGAAAGATGTAGATCAACCCTGCACAAAAATAAAAGAGAACCCTTATGTGCTGACAAACATCAACTCCATAGGTTTTAAACGAGCAGATGAGTTGGCTCTCAAGATGGGTATAGCCAAAGAGAATGAGGGTCGTATTAGTTCTGCTATGGATTATGTGCTCTTAAATTATTGTGAAGCAAATGGAAACTCTTGTATCTCTAAAGAAATTTTGTTTGGTGGACTTAATGAACTCTTAGGCTTTAGTAATAAAGAACACCTTTATGAGGCTGCACTTATAGAGCGAGTAAGTGAACAAAGCATAGTGGTGATGAAAAACAATCGTGTTTCCCCTGCAAGACTTTATGATGCTGAAAAGTTTTTATATGATGATTTCTTGGCTCGTGCGAAACGCGATAGTGGTGGTTTTGTAAAAGATTTAGAGAAGTTTTTAAAAGAGAGTGACTTAGAGCTTGGTGAGCAACAAAGAAGTGCTGTCGAAGCCATCAACAAGGGAGCATCTTTACTTTTTTTAGTTGGGTATGCTGGAACAGGGAAAAGTACTACAAGTAGAACTATTTTAAACCTTTTAAATACCCGTTATGACACAAAAGAGATAATCACCTGTGCATTGAGTGGAATCGCTTCTCAGCGTATTTCAGAGACTACGGGGTATGAGTCTGCAACTATCCAATCACTTCTTGTTAAACATGAATCTAGCGATAAATTTCCCTATTCTGTAGTGCTTATAGATGAGGCTTCGATGATTAACTCCTCTTTATTTGCAAGATTTATGGCCAAGATTGCAAAAGATGCCATAGTTATTATAGTTGGGGATGATGCACAACTTCCACCTATTGGGGCAGGAAATGTTTTAAGTGATGCCTTAACATTAGAACTTGCTCCCATAGTAAAATTAACAAAAATTTACCGTCAAAGTGAAGAGCAAGCAATTACACTCATAGCTAATGATATCCGTCAAGCGGTAGTGCCAGCTTATAGAAACAGATATGATGACTTTGAGTTTATAGATATCTCTATACAAAACTACTATGCTCTGAAAAATCAGCTCTCCCAAGATGAGCTCAAAGAGTTACGGGACAATAACTCTCAAAACATTGTTGCAGAGATGATGCATAAAGCAGTAGAGTCCATAGAAAAAGCAAGGTATCGTCTCAAAAATAAAGAGATAAAAGAGTATCTCAATTATTTTCAGGTGATAACTCCCATGAAGGGTGGCATACTTGGAAGTACAAACCTAAATAAGGTGCTTCAAGAGTATTTTAACCCTAACCCAAAAAAGTGCATAAAACGCGGTGGCTTAGAGTTTCGCCTTATGGATAAGGTGGTTCATACCAAAAATGAAAATATGACAAGCTGGAGTGGCGATGGCTTTAAGATGGGGGAAGATTCTAACCAGAGACGTATATTTAACGGTATGAGTGGATTGCTTTTTAAGATAGATGAGGATGAGGAACAGGTCTTTGTTTTTTACCCAAATGAAGATGTCGTGGTGCAGTATGAGTATGAAGAGCTCAAAAGCCATTTGATGCTCTCGTATGCACTGACTATTCATAAGGTACAGGGGATGGAGTATGACATAGTGGTGATTCCTATGAGTTTTACCCATTTTATTATGCATAATACAAAGCTTATCTATACAGCTATAACACGTGCAAAACATAAGTGTATTTTAGTGGGGGAGAGTGGGGCTTTTGAGTCTGCTTGTAAAAAGAAGGGGGTAACGCAGCGCGATACCGTCCTTTTGGAGCTTGGTAATCTACGAGGTGTAGATTAATTTTTCTGTGATTTTACCATCTGTAATCTCTACATAACGCATAGGGTACATATCTAAATCTAAAGGTCTTATAAAACCACGAGTAACTATAGTAGTAGTGTTGTTTATCTTTGTAACAGAGTCTATATGTTTATGTCCTGAGAGAGTTAAAAGAAGATTGTCATACTTAAAAAGTCTCTCTTGAGTCTCTTTGGTATTGTTAAGAACATACTTGTGTATATCTTTCTCCTCTGTACCCTTCCAGTAGTTAGTGTATGGGTGATGATTAAGGATCACTGTCGGCTTTTTATTTTGTAGTGTCTTCTGGGCAAATGCGAGTGTTTTCTCAGTGTATCGACCATTGTTTTGGTGCTCTATACAGCTGTCTAAGCCTAAAATATTGTAACCCTTAAGCTCTAAAAGCCAGTTATGCTCATCTGTTTTAAGTTCACACTTGTTGACAAACATCTCTTTAAAAGTACTAAGGTCTATCTCTGTATCATTTTTTGGACTTGATTCTTTGTTTCCACGAACCACAAGTGTGCGGCAATGAAGTTGATCTATAATCTCTTTAAACTTGAGTGCATCAGAATTTCCCTCTGCATTGTTATTGAAGTTATCGCCTCCAAACATTACAAAGTCTAAATCTTTATAACTTTCATTTAAAAAACTGACCATCAACTCTAATGCTTCAACACTATCGGGATTTGCTAAGTCCATATGGGAGTCTGTAATATGTACAAACTTAAGTGTTTCACTTGGTATTGCAGATGTTGCCATAAGGGGCATAGCTCCTACAGCAAGGGCACCTTTTAAGAAACCTCTTCTTGATATATTTGCCATGCTTTTTCCCTTATTTCATCATATTGTTAGCTGTATCTAAAGCTTCATTTATCATTGGAGCAAGAATTGAGATTGGAGAATCATCTTCAAGTGTTTTTTGAAGCTCCTCAGCAGTTGAAATTGTTTTAATATCTGTAATTTTTTTGTTAATGATTGAAACAACAACTATTTTCTCAGTGTCCATCCCTTTTCTATAAGGTGCTGCAACGGCTCTGTCATTTATAACTAAAACAGTATGTTTAAGCTCTTTGAGTCCAGGTAAAACAAACATAGAACGAATCAGTGATGGTGCAGCACTTACATCTGCAATAAATTCAGCATTATGTTTTGCTAAGTAATCATCAGGTTTTGTATCAAAAAAGTCATTACAAATATGAGCTGGAGCTTTAGCAAATGCAAAAACGAGTTTATATGTATTAGGACTTAGTGTATGTGATTTTCCAAATTGGTCATCAAATGTAAGGTTATTAAGAGTTTTTCCAACAACAAGCTTAGGCTCTATATTTTGGTTGTCAGTAGCATTTGAGCCACACCCTATAAGTAAAAATGCAGCTAAAAGTGCAAATAGTATATTTTTCATAAATATCTCCGAAATAAATTTTATGTATCATACACCATTAAAGTTAAGATACAAACTTTAAAGAAATTATTGTAAAATTACACAATTTAATTTAAGGAAATAGTATGGCATGGGCAACAGCAAGACATATACTTGTAGATAACGAAGCAAAGTGTAACGAGTTAAAAACAGAGATAGAAAATGGTGCAGATTTTGGTGAGGTAGCAAAGGCAAACTCTAGCTGTCCATCATCAGCAAATGGTGGAGATTTAGGTCAGTTTGGACCAGGACAAATGGTACCTGAGTTTGATAAGGCTGTATTTAGTGGTGATGTTGGTGTTGTATATGGACCGATTCAAACACAATTTGGTTACCACCTTTTAGAAGTGACTGGCAGAGGTTAGTATGCGAAAGGTAAAAGTCGCTGCAATTCAGATGAGTATGGGTGCAGATAAAACTGCAAACATACGAAAAGCAAAAAATCTCTTAAGAGATGCCGCTGCTTCTGGTGCACAAATCATACTTTTGCCTGAGCTTTTTGAGGGGCTTTACTTTTGTAAAGATATGGACGAGAAGTACTTTTCTTGGGCTTCCTCTCTTGAAAACAACCCACTTATACAAGAGTTCTCTACTTTGGCTAAAGAGTTGAGAGTTGTTGTGTTAGTGAGTTACTTTGAGAAAACGCCACTGAGTTATTTTAACTCTCTTGTGGTGGTGGATGCCGATGGAAGCATACTTGAGAACTATCGTAAAACACACATACCCGATGGACCAGGATATGAAGAGAAGTTTTACTTTACACCAGGTGATACAGGCTTTCAAGTGTGGGAAACAGCTTATGGCAAAATAGGAGCAGGTATCTGCTGGGACCAATGGTTTTGTGAGAGTGCCAGAGCCTTAACCCTCAAAGGTGCTGAGATAATTTTTTACCCCACAGCCATAGGAAGTGAGCCTGAAATTGGGTTAGATTCTAAAGAGCATTGGCAAAGAGTACAGATGGGTCATGCTGCAACAAATACAGTACCCGTAGTGGTAGCAAACCGTTACGGAGTAGAGCAGGGAGAGAGTTGCTCTCTTACATTCTACGGCTCCTCTTTCATCACAGACTACACAGGAAAGATGATAGCCCAAGCCCCAAGAGACAAAGAAAAAATCATCTATGCAAGTTTTGACTTAGATGAAAATGCAAAGCAACGAGAGTACTGGGGACTACTAAAAGATAGACGACCTTCTATGTATGCTGAGTTGCTTGAAGAGTAAAATACTTTTTTTAAGTAATACTTTGTTTGTTATGTAAAATATAAAATAAATAACATATAAAATGATATGTTATTTTCATAAAAAGTATTAATATATACATTCTACATTTAAGAATGTTGTTTCATTTTAAGTAATTGATTTAAAATAGTATCCTCTATATGATTTATTAAAAAATAACATTATAAACAAGTGAATGTTATTTCTATAATTTAAGCTTTTTCACTTATAATGTGTGTTGATAAATAGTTAGCATCCCTCAAAATATTTAAGTTCTAATAATGGGAACTTTCTGTATAATACTTCTATGAGAATAATATCCAAAAAAACGCTTAAAGATTTTTACGAACAATCAAAATATAATGATAGTAAAAATGCTTTAGAATCTTGGCATAAAGAGGTTCTAAAACTTGATTGGAATACTCCAAATGAGATTAAAGAGATGTATAGAAGTGCTAGTATCATTGGAGATACAAAGGTTGTTTTTAATATCGCAGGAAATAAATACCGATTGATAGTTACTATAAACTATTATGCAAAGATAGTCTTTATAAAGTTTATCGGAACACATAAACAGTATGACAAAATAAATATAGAGGAGCTATAAATGAATATTAAACCTATTAAATCTGAAGAAGATTATATAGCTACATTAAAGCAAATAGAAAGTTTAATGGATGCAAAACCAAACACACCTCAAATGGATGAACTAGAGGTACTAACAACTTTAGTAGAAGCTTATGAAGCACAACACTATGTTATAGATGCTCCAGATCCTATTGAAGCTATAAAATTTAGAATGGAACAAGAAGGACTCAAACAAAAAGATTTAGTTTCTATTGTTGGCAGTAAATCAAGAGTATCTGAAATATTAAATAAGAAAAGAAAACTTACTATTGAAATGATAAGAAATTTACATAAACAACTACATATCCCTATTGAGAGTCTTTTTTTAGATTACAAAACAAATTGTGCTTAAATGCTAACAAAACAGAGTAACCAATAAATTACCTAGCGGAAATTTATTGGCTATCTTCAGTCGTTAGCATCACAGTATTACAAAAATATTACTTTAAGAAAAATTGTTCTATAATAAAGAAAAAAGGACAAATAATGCATACAATCACTTTAAAATCTGATGATACATTTTACAATACATTAGAAGAGATGGTAAAAAGCTTACATACAACT
>Ga0256837_1000831_pt1 | contig 23698 bp, 23 predicted proteins | sample 4562384metaG_FD_185976 | JGI IMG/M metagenome (GOLD analysis project Ga0256837, IMG submission 185976) | Hydrothermal vent microbial communities from Guaymas Basin, Mexico - 4561-384 | ecosystem: Environmental > Aquatic > Marine > Hydrothermal vents | place: Mexico: Guaymas Basin | collected...
ATGGTTAGCCGCGATACCTTTTGCTGTTTTATCTTTATAACTATGCGCTCTCTCAAGAAGTCCCATAGGTGTAAAAGATGATAAAATCCAGTAAAGCTCTAGCACCTCTTTTACATCTGATTGTACCCAAAAAGTTGATTTGTTAGGGTCGATACCAAGTGCTAAAAAATCAGTAGCAGTTTGCATAGTAAGTTTTGCCAAATCAGCTCCACCACTTGTTTGAGCATGATAGTTAGCTATAAAAGCAAAAGTATCATTATCTTTTTGTGCATCTACCATTTGTTTAATAGACCCAAAATAATTTCCTATATGTAAATCCCCTGATGGTTGAATACCTGTTAAAAGTCTCATAGATATAAAATCCTAATTATTTTTTACGACATTATAGCAAAATAGCTATTTTAAAGTGCGAAGAGAATATAATTATATTTATGTTAAAATATGTACATATAATGAAAAGGATAAAATATGTTGGAATTAGGAGTATCTCAAGCACAAGCAAATTTTACAAAATTATTAAATCAAACAGTTGTTATAGTAGATAAAAAATCACATCAAAAAAAAGCTGTTATATTACCTTATGATGAATATAATTTGCTTATAGCTCAAACAGTAAAAAAAGATGAACTTGAAAATGGTAGTTTTTCTAAATTTATAGGTATGCTAGATGATAATTTTACTACAAATGATGAAAAATATAAGGCTATATTAAAATGAATATTTTTGTAGATACAAATATATTTTTGGATTTAATTTTAAAAAGAGAACATTACAAAGAATCTATGTTAATTCTTAATGCCATAGAACAAAAAGTATTTATAGGTTACATTTTGGATATAACGATACTAAATATAGACTATATTGCAAAAAAACAAGTTAAAGATATAAGAGAATTTTTAAATGTGATAAATCAAACTTTCATTATTTCTGGAGCTACAAATGATTTTGTAAAAAATGCTTTAATTATAGAAAACAATGATTTAGAAGATAACTTACAGTATCTGATGGCAAAAGAAAATAATTGTGACATTATCATAACTAATGATAAAAAGTTTTATAGTAAAGATATACAAATAATGAGTAGTTTGGAATTTAAAAGCAAATATTTAGATTAAAATGAAATAGTATATTGATTTATATGATTTTTTTATATCATTAAAGCAAAATAGCCATTTTAAAGTTTTGTTTTGATAAAATTAATATATAAAATAAATCAAAGGACATTATTATGAATGTACAAATCAGAGCAAAAGATTTAACTCTTAATGACAATACAAAAGCTCATATTGAGAGTGCTATCGATGCATTTTCAAAATTTAGTTTAGATATTACAAGTGTAAATGTAAATGTTGCAGCAGAAAAAAAAGGTGTATCAGTTGAATTTGATATCCATGTAGCTCATGCTAAACCAGTAGTTATTTCTCAAAAAGATGATAACTTAGATGCAGCTATTGACTTAGCAATAGACAGAGCTTCTAAAGCACTTCGTCGTTTACATGACCAAGCAGTAGCTCATGGAAATGAATCTATCAAAGATTTAGAAGTAGTAGACGCATAATCCATGTATGATTGGATTTTATGGTTCCATATACTTTCTATGGTATCGTGGTTTGCTGTACTTTTTTATATGCCAAGACTTTTTGTTTATCATGCTGAAAACATTGAAAATGAGGGTTTTGTAGAAGTTGTAAAAATTATGGAGATGAAGATATACAAATATATCGGAGTTCCAGCAATGTATTCTACTGTTATAACTGGTGGTATTTTAGCTTATTACATCGGTTTTAGTGGTAATGGTTGGTTACACGCTAAGATATTTTTTGTAGCTATTTTAATAGCTTACTTTTTTTCTATGGGTCGTTTTAGACAACAGTTTTTGGATGGCACTTGTACTAAAAGTGGAAGATATTTTAGAATTTATAATGAAGTTCCAACTTTACTTATCTTAGTAATTGTTGGTATGGTTATCTTCAAACCATTTTAAATAATTCAGGTTTTAACCTGAGTTATTTATGCCCTCTTACTTACATAGTCTTTTTAAAGTAATCTGCTTCACCGATATTTGCACTTTGTGAATGAAGTACAGTTACGACATTATCATTTTCATCTTTTATAGTTATTGTTATCTTTTTTACATTTTCATCTAATTGGGATGTAACTTTGCTTTTATAAGTTTGTTTATAGCCTTTATCATTGGTTGTATCATCTACAAATATATCTTCATAATTATGAGTAGCATCATTTATATCATAAATAACTCCACCTTTTGTATCTAGTGCTTGTGTAGTTAAACTATCTAAACATCTTCTATGATAAGGTTGTGGAATATGACCAAATCTTAGTTTTGTGGATGGATTACAATCCGTACTAATATTTATAACTCTTGATAGATTGCTTTTATTTATATCTTGCATAGAATTTTCATCCCAATATCCAGATGTTGTACCCATTATCTCCGTTGAAGCTGCAAAGATAGCTTCTTGGACTAAGTTGTTTTCCATACCTTTGTTTGTTACATTATTCATAATTGGAAGAGAGATAACGGAGATACCTATTATCACAATAGCAAAAATTAACTCTATCATAGTAAAAGCATGTTTTACCATATAACTCTCCTATTGATTTTGGCACTTCCTATATCTTTGGTTGTTGTTTGTGTTTCATACTCTCCAGTCCATTTACCAATATTTAAAAACTCTATTTGGAAGTAATTTTTAGTTTCATTGGCATCATTTGGATTATATATTAACCAATTTGAAGCACTGTTTTGCATTGTAGTTTTAAATGGATAACCGTATTTTTCGTTGTATGTAAATGTAACTTTAGATGGGTTTTCATTTGTTGGTGTAGTTGAAGATACTCCATCTCCATATTTTTGTGAGATATTTCCAACTTCTCCATCATATAAAGGGTTATGATTTTCATTTATAAACCATCTTATATCATGTGTATATTTTAGATGTGGGCTTGTTGTATCTTTTAGTAACTCTTTATCGCAACTATCCCCATAACAATAAACTTCAAAATATATTTTTGATAATCCAGTAGTATTTATAAAAGATTGTCTTGCAGAGTGAGTTCTAGCATATATAAAAGTTGTATTTTGTTCTTTATATTCATCTACATTAATTAAATCAGTATCGATGATATTTATATGAGTAGTTTTAAAATTAAATGGATTTACAACTTTTGTTTTATCTCTATCAAAGTTAAATTTAATTTGAAAACTAGAAATACCTTTAGCTTCATCTTTAAATAATGAAGCATCTAAAGTTGTTAAAATAGGGATAGAATTTATATCTAAAGATATATTTTTATCTAATTGAACTATTTTGTATTTTATATATCTTAGTGAGTTATTTGGAGTTACATTTAAAGAATTATAATCTATGCTAAGATTAAAATCTTTTGCATAACAAGATTTTGTATAGTTTTTTGCTAAAGAATTATCCCATTTTAGAGCTTTTAAAGTTATATTCAAATCAGCACTTTGAGTTAAATCATCATTTAGATAAGTAAAATTATTTAAAGTATTTGAATTTTTAAGTATCGTATTTAATTCAAAACTATTTGGAATTATAGTTATTATTTTATTTGATGAAGATATAAATCTTAATTCATTTGAAGTATCATTGGCATCAACTTTAGCAAATTCATTTCCATTTATCTCTTTTATAGATATATTCCATTCTCCAATATCAAAGGTATCTAAAGTGATATTTTTTTGACCATTGTCAAATTCAAGATTTGAATTAATAGTATTATAAGTACATATTTTAGAATTGTTATTTATATTTATATCTATTTTAAAAGAGTTATTTGTTTGTTCATTATAATTTGAAACTAAATTATTTTTAAATGAAAGTGATTTAAAGGTTAGGTTTGTATCGTGATTTAATCTCATTTTAGTTAAATTATTTGTAGTTAAAATAGCAAATTTATCTGGTCGTATAGCAAAATTATCACTACTTGAAACATATTTAAATTCATCATTATTACATTTATCATAATCAACTATTACATTATAACATCCAAGCATAGCAAAACATTTTTCTTTTTGACAGTATTTAAATCGTACTCTAACATCTTTATAAGCTTTTAAAATATTTTCAAAAGTTACATTTTTTGTTGGATATAATCTTTTGATTTCCCATTCAAACCATCCATTTGTAACACTTTGTTGCGTATCATAATCATATAAATCATAAAGAATAGTTACATCTCTTCCAAGAAGAGAGTTAAAATCATCTGTTAAACTAGCAAGTGTAAGGGTAAAATTGTTATCAACTATTTTGGTTGTTATATCTCTATTTGAAATATCTTTTTCCCAAGCATCAAAAATTCCATTTGTATAGACTTCATCATTTTGAGTACATGGATTGATTATACCCTCATATTCAACACCATCTTTTGTATATTTTCCTATCCATTGGTGTGAACTATTCATAAAACTAAACATAGCTTTTGTATATGTTGTATGATAATCTAATGAATTATAATCAGGCATAGAGTAGCTAATACCATCATTTAAAACAGATATTGCCATCATGCTCATTTTGGAAGAATCTTCACAATTTCCAGAACTATCATCAACTCCACAATCATCAAAAGCACTAAACATACTTTGAGAAGCTAGTATCACTTGAACATTAGTTAATTGATTTTCATATCTATTTCTTATAGGTGTAGTTATTGTACATTGAAAATTTATAATGCCACCACAAAAACCATCTTTTACAGGTGCTTCATAACATAAATCATCAAGATATTCAGGATCTGCAGATACTATAATTGAAAAAAATATCAACAAAAAAGATAAAAATAATTTTTGCACAGCAGATCCTTTTTTTAATGGATTAAGCTTATTTTCCTAAAAAACTAGAAATTGTCTCAGCAACACCATATTTAGTATCATCTGGTAAAACAATTTGACCAGCTGTTTGGTTGTCTGTATTGAAAATTAATGGACCTACGAAATTTATAGCTGAATTTTCTATAGGTATTTGTCTTACTACTATATTTAAAATTAATAAATTAGATTTTTCATTAATTTCTAGTATATCTTTTACCTTATCAGGTACCTCAAAATCATACTCTCTTAGTACAAATGGATTAATTAAAGTAAATGATATATGTTCATCACTACAAGAAGTCATCTTCATAAAAATATCATCTATCTTCTTTAATTCTACTTGTTTTAAATCATCGAACCCTAAAAGAGGGACTTTAATATCAAACTTCATTACAAACCTTTTATCAAATTGTATAACTATAACATTTTAAGCATAAAATATACCTATTTGGATAGAATAACAAAATATTTAATTTAGGAAATAATTATATGAAAATAATGATTAATATTGCAATAATAATGTTTAGTATGACTTTTTTAGTTACTGGATGTTCAAAAAAAGTTGATGAATATAACAAACCAGCTCTTTATTGGTATGGTAAGATTATAAAATCTATTGCTAATGGAGATTTAGAAAAAGCTGATAGTTATTATTCTTCATTGCAGGGTGAACATATATCTTCTCCTTTACTTCCTGAAGCTACTATGATACTAGCAATTGCACATACACACTATGAAGAGTATCTTTTAAGTGAGCATTTTTTAAATGAATATAATAAGCGTTATGCAACTCAAAATGAGAAAGAGTTTGCAGACTTTTTAAAGATAAAAGCTATGTATAAAGCTTTACCAAATCCAAGAAGAGACCAAGTATTAATCTCAGATGCGATAACAGAAGCACAAAAGTTTAAAATGACTTATCCAAATTCTATGTATATAGCTATGGTAGATACGATGTTAACAAGACTTCAAATGGCTGAAGTTGTTTTAAATGAAACTATCGCATCTTTATATGATAGACTAGATAAACCAAAATCTGCTGAATATTACAGAACTTTGAAACCTAGTTCATGGATAGATTTTAAAAATATTGATAGAGCAAACTCTGCATGGTATCGTTCATGGTTTGAGGGTGACGGTACTGAGAGTTGGTATGCATTTATGATACCAGATACTCAGAGTGTTGTTTCAAGAAATACAGTAAAAGATGATGCTGATTCTAAAATAGAAGTTAAAAAAGAAACAGAATCTTTTTGGTATAAAAAATGGTACAACAATAGTTTAGATAGTGATGACAAAGCTGAAAAAGAGATGTTAAAACAAAATGAAGATGAACACTCTTCAGAACAATTACCATTAGATTAGGAGTATTTATATATGAATTTAAATGATTATGGTGAATTTCCAGCAGATATACCTGTTATAGCAGAAGATGAGCTTTTTTTATATCCATTTATGATATCTCCACTATTTTTAAGTAGTGAAAACAATATCAAGGCAGTAACTAAAGCGATAGATGATAATTCACTTGTAATAGTGTGTTCGACAAAAGCAAATCAAGAGGGAAAAGGTGATTATGAATCACTTTATGATGCTGGTGTTGTTGGTTCTATTATGAGAAAAGTAGCACTACCTGATGGTAGAGTAAAAGTTCTTTTTCAAGGTCTTGCAAGAGCTAGAACACTTGCTAAAGTTCAAGATAATCCATTGGTAGCTCATGTAGATGTTATAGAATCTACATATAAATCTTCAATTAAAGTGAATGCAATTTTAGAAATTGTTAAAGAAAAAGTTAAAGAGTTATCTAGTGTAAGTAATTATTTTCCACCTGATTTACTACGAACTATAGAAGAGAGTAGTGATTATACTAGAATTATAGACCTTATCTGTTCAACTGTAAAACTAAAAAAAGAACAAGCATATAAAATGTTTGTAGAAGAAGATATAGAAAACCGTTTTTTAATGCTTATAGATTATCTTATAGAAGAGATTGAAGCTAATAAACTTCAAAAAGAGATAAGAGGTAAAGTTCATTCTCATATAGAACAAATAAATAAAGAGTATTTTCTAAAAGAGCAACTTAAACAGATACAAAAAGAGTTAGGTGTAGATACAGCTAGAGATGAAGAGATAGAAGAGTATCGTAAAAAACTTGAAGATAAAAAATCTAAAATGTCTGAAGAAACTTACAAAGAGATAAAAAAACAGATAGATAGATTTTCAAGAATGCATCCAGACTCTTCAGATGCTTCTATGACACAAACATATCTTGATTGGGTTTTAGAGATACCTTTTGGTGATATTGCTAAAAAATCATTAAAAATTTCAAATGTTGAAGAGCAACTAGACAAAGACCACTATTCGCTTAAAAAACCAAAGCAAAGAATTGTTGAGTATTTTGCAGTAAAAGAGTTGATGGAACTTCGTGGCATCTCACAAAAAAATCAATCAGGTGCAATCCTTTGTTTTTCAGGACCTCCAGGGGTTGGTAAAACTTCACTTGCAAACTCAATCGCTTCAGCACTTAAAAGACCACTTATTCGCATCGCATTAGGTGGGCTTGAAGATGTAAATGAGTTAAGAGGTCATCGCCGTACTTATGTTGGAGCGATGCCAGGTCGTATAACTCAAGGGTTAATTGATGCTAAAAAGATGAATCCTGTTATCGTTTTAGATGAGATAGACAAAGTTAGTATGTCCCATCGTGGTGACCCAACTGCTGCACTTTTAGAGATACTAGACCCCGAACAAAATAGTGAATTTCGTGATTATTACTTAAACTTTGATTTGGATTTGAGTAATGTTATTTTTATTGCTACTGCAAATGATGTTGGTAAAATTCCATCTCCACTTCGTGATAGAATGGAATTTATAAGTGTAAGTTCATATACTCCACAAGAAAAATATGAAATAGCAAAACAATATTTAATCCCTCAAGAGCTAAAAAAACACGGACTTAAAAAGAGTGAAGTTAGCATCACAAAACCAGCACTAAAAGAGTTAATCCACTCTTTTACAAGAGAAGCTGGAGTTAGAAATTTAAGAAGAAAATTAGCAACTATGAGTAGAAAAGCTGCAAAAGAGTTACTAGAAGATAGTTCTAAAAATAAGATAACAATTGGTATTAAAAATCTAAAAGATTACTTCGATAAAACAGTATTTGAGATAGAAAAAGCTTCAAAAACTCCTGTTATTGGTGTAGTAAACGGACTTGCTTGGACAGCAGTTGGTGGAGATGTACTTAAACTTGAAAGTATTCGCATCAAAGGTAAAGGAAATCTACAATTAACTGGTAGTTTGGGTGATGTAATGAAAGAATCAGCTAGAATTGCTTTTAGTGTTGTAAAAACACTAATAGATACTAACAAATTAAAAATAGATGAAGAAAATATACCTAAAACTCTAAAAGAAACAGAAGAAAAAATAAAAGTAGATGCAAGTGAAGTTTATAAAAGATATGACCTGCATATACATGTACCAGATGGAGCAACACCAAAAGATGGTCCAAGTGCTGGTATAGCTATGGTAAGTGTTATATCTTCAATTTTAAGTTCACAAAAAGTTCATCCAGATGTTGCAATGACAGGTGAAGTTTCTTTAACAGGTGATGTACTTCCAATAGGTGGACTTAGAGAAAAACTGATAGCTGCACATAAAGCTGGTATGAAAAAAGCATTAATTCCATCTAAAAATTATGAAAGAGATTTAGAAGATATACCTGATGAAGTAAAAGACTCTTTGGCGATTATAGCAGTTGATAGAATTGAAGAAGTTTTAAAATTAGTTCTTATTTAAAGGGTATATATTTATGAAAATTATTTTTAGTTTTATTGCTATTTCAACTTTAGTATTTGCATCTTCAGAAGTTGAAATTCAAAAGCAGATTGAACAAGCTATGCAGGAAAAAAAGGCTATTGATAAAAAGATAGAACTTTTAAAATCTCAACTTCCAAAGAAAGAGAAAAAGAATCCATTTGTAAGTCATACTGAGTTTGGTTATATCAAAACAGGTGGTAATACAGATACTGAAACATTTAATATTGATATTACTGTTAAAAAAAGCTGGAATAAGCATAGTGCAAAATTTCATGCAGATGCTCAGTATGCTGAGGATAAAGGTACAAAATCAAAAAATAAATATTTCTTAGAATTAGAATATAATTATGTTTTAACTCCTAGATTATCACTTGGTTATATGAATGGCTATAGAGATGATGAATTTTCTACTTATAAATATCAGTTTTATACAGGTCCTGGTATCTCATATAAAGTTATTAAAAATGCTAAACATAACTTAAAAATTGATACAAATATACTATTTTCTCAGGATAAGATAGAGCAAAGAAGAGATTATGTATCTTTTAGAAGTAAGGGTTTATATAGTTGGCAAATACTTGATAATTTGAAGTTTGAACAAAGTATATCTTATCGAACAGAATTAAAAGATCGTGCTAATTATTTTGTATATTCAAAATCATCACTTACTACTAAGTTATCAGAACTTTTCTCAACTGGGATTAGTTATAAGTATGATTATGTAAGTTTACCATCAACTGATAAAAAACATCAAGATGATACTTTAACTATTAATTTGATTATGGACTATTGATTGTTTCCAAAGAGTTATAAAGTATAAAGATAATAGAGTCAGAAATGATGAACTTAAGAAAAGATATTCAGGGGTATGTTCATAAACATACCCAGCTAACAATGCCCCTAGAAATCCCCCAAAACCATAAGTGATGCCTAAGAAAAACTGTTGTGCTAGTGAACGATGTTTATATAGTCCAAAAAGATAAACAATAGCACTAGAATGAAATAGTGCAAAACTAAAAGCATGAATAGCTTGAGAAAAGAACAAGATGCTAAGATTTTGAGGGTATAAAAAAACTAAAAACCATCTAATAGTTGTTAAAAATAAACTAAATTGTAATATTGATAGTAGATTTTTACTAAGTAATTTTCCTTGAAAATAAAGCATTATAATCTCAGCTAAAACACCAAAACTCCATAAGTATATAGTAGTATCAAGGCTAATTCCAAAATCTGTTTCATAGATTGTAAAAAAGTTATAAAAAGAACCAAAACTAACTTGCATAAGAGTTAGTCCCAACCATAGTTTCCAATCTTTTAATATATCTATATCATTAGTTGGTATCTCTTCTTTTTTTGTTTGGATATGGTGTGATGTTTTAGCAATACTAAATGCAAATATAGATGTAAAAAATGCTAATGACATTAAAAATATAAAAGCAATATCACTAGAATTTAGATACTTTACTAAAACAAGTGCAACAAGGATAAAACCAATAGAGCCAAATAAACGAACTTTTCCATACTTTTGTTTACCTATCTCTTCTAATGCTATAACTTCTATATAAGGTAGAACAATGCTAAGTCCAATACCGAGTGCAATATTTGATAAAAGTAAAGATATAAAGTTTGTATTTGTAAAATAAAATGAGATGCTACTAAAGAGCATAAAAAGTAATGCTATATTGAAAATTTTGATATTTAGTTGTAAACCTTTTATAAAAGCAAATGGTAATAAAAAACGAACCATAGGACCAGCTGCAAATACAACCCCTATCTCAGTAGCACTATAGCCTATAGTAGATAGCACTTTTGGTAGGAAAATTATATAAACTCCAACTATTGAAAAATAAAAAAAATAAAAAGTACTAAGTAATATTGACATATCGAATTATATCAAAGTTATAAATTTTTTATATATTTGTGCTATACTTTTTGTAATTAATAGTATTTGAGGGGGAGGTATTTATGCTAAAGAGTATGAAAGAGAATGACTTTATTGTTTCTAAAACAAACTTAAAGGGTCAGATAACTTATGTAAATAAAATTTTTATGGAGATGGCAGGTTATAAGGAGGAAGAACTTTTAGGTAAACCTCATAACATTATTCGTCATCCAGATATGCCAAAGGCTGTTTTCAAACTTCTTTGGGATATGGTTCAAAATGGTGATGAGATTTTTGCTTTTGTTATCAATAAAACTAAGGATAATAATGAATATTGGGTGTATGCAAATATTACACCATCTTATGATGCTAGAGGTAAACTTATTGGATACTATTCAGTTAGAAGAATGCCAAATTCAAAAGCCTTAGAAATCATTAAGCCATTGTATGCATCAATGTTAAATGCAGAAAGAAGTGGTGGGATTAATGCTGGAACTAAGATTTTAACAGATTTATTACATGAAAAGGGGACTACATACAATGAGCTTATCATCTCTATTCAAGGGTAACAATAAAAATAATCAACAATTAATGAATCAAATGAAGAAAGTTGTTATAGATGCTGCAAATGGAAATTTAGAGGGTCGTGTAACTCATATTCCAGATGATAACAGTGAAAATTCTGAGTTTGCATGGGCTATTAATGATTTACTAGACCAGATGGAAGCATTTATGAGAGATACTGAAACAACTGTTGAATGTGCTTCAAATGGTATGACTTATAGACATCCATATTCATCTGGATTACATGGTGCTTTTAAGAAAACTGCTCAAGGTTTAACAGATGCTACTAGTTCCATATCTGCTGGTTATGAGACTAAAATTCGTGGTGAACTTGGACATAAGTTAAATAGTTTAGGTGGTGGTATAGCTGGTGGACTAGGGGTTGTTCAAGTAAATATAACTGATGCTCAAAATAGTGCTAAAGATATTGCTGATGTTGCAAATAAAACAGCGATAGAGTCATCTAAAAGTTTACAAAGTGTTATAGACATATCTCAAAGACTTGGGTCTTTGGTTGAACTTATTGGTACATCTCATGAGGGGATTATAAGTTTAGAATCTCGTTCTGCTGAAATTAGTGATGTTGTAAACCTTATTAAGGATATAGCAGACCAAACTAACTTACTTGCTTTAAATGCTGCTATTGAAGCTGCAAGAGCTGGTGAGCATGGTCGTGGTTTTGCTGTTGTTGCTGATGAGGTTCGTAAACTTGCTGAGAGAACTCAAAAAGCTACAAGTGAGATAGAGATAAATATATCAACACTTCAACAAGAAACAAATGATATGAGAAATAATTCAGATATGATTTCTGAGATTGCTGGTGAGTCTAGTGATGTTATAAATGATTTTGAGATAACATTTTCAGAACTTAATTCTTTAGCAAAAAGTACATCTGTTATAGCTCAAAATACTCAAAATAGACTTTTTACTACTCTGGTAAAAGTTGATCATATTATCTTTAAAAACAATGCTTATCATACTGTTTTAGATTCTGATACTTCTGCTGTTTTTGCAGATCATAAAAATTGTCGTATGGGTCAATGGTATGGTAGTTATGGTGCTGAGATATTTGGTAAAACAAAAGCATATAAAGAGATGGAATCTCCACATGAAATTGTTCATGATAGTGTATTTAAAAATCTTGAGTTTGTTAAAAATGGTACAACTTTAAAAGCTAATATCCCTGATATAATTTATGATAATTTTGAGAAGATGGAAAATGCTTCAAGAACACTATTTACTAAATTAGATGATATGTTAGAACAATATAATGATGTTAAATAGGTTCGGTTTACTTGATATTAACTTATAATCATTATAATTTTAGCATCTCAATTATGTTTTCCCCCTTTCATAATGAGTGTATATACTCTTAACAATTATTTAAAACAGCCAAGTGTTTTCCCCCTTTTGTTTAACTTGGCTTGTTTTCTTACATATATTTCACATTAAAGCAATCAAATGAAAATAATTTTAACAACCTTAAATTCAAGATTTACACACTCTTCAATAGGTCTTAGATATATCTATGCAAATTTAGGATATTTACAACCAAAAGCAACCATAATGGAGTTTAGTATCAATGATGCTATACAAACTATAGCAGAAAAACTTTTACTTCAAACTCCTAGTATTATAGGGATTGGAGTATATATTTGGAATGCTACTCATGTGTATGAATTGGTACATATTTTAAAAAAAGTATCTCCTAAAACTACTATAATTTTAGGTGGTCCAGAGGTTAGTTACACACCTTTTAGAGTAAATTTTGATTTGGCAGATTTTATTATTGCAGGGGAGGGTGATACATCTTTTTTTGAGCTTTGTAAACAGATAGATGAGGGTAAAGCACCATCTTTTAAAATGATTCCACAAAGTGTTCCCTCTTTAAAAGAGTTAAAATTACCTTATCAATACTACACAGATGATGATATAAAAAATCGTTATATTTATGTAGAAGTATCTCGTGGATGCCCTTTTGAATGTGAGTTTTGTCTTTCATCTATGGATGAGAGAGTAAGAGCATTTCATCTTGATGAAGTTTTAGTAGAGTTTCAAAAGTTATGGGATAGAGGTGCTAGAAACTTTAAATTTGTAGATAGAACTTTTAATCTAAATATGATTACAGCAAATAAAATATTGGATTTTTTCTTAGAAAAAGATGAGCAATATTTTGCACATTTTGAGGTTATACCTGATCATTTTCCATCTTCTATAAAAGAGAAGATAAAATTATTTCCACATGGTTCATTACAGTTAGAGATAGGTATCCAAACACTAAATTTGGAGATAGCAAATAATATCTCAAGACAATTAAAACTAGATAAGATAAAAGAAAATATAAGATTTTTAGAAAATGAAACGGAAGCACATATCCATCTTGACTTGATTGTTGGATTACCAGGGGAGAGTTTAGAGAGTTTTGGGGCAAATCTTGATGAATTAGCAAGTTTAAGTAGTTGTGAGATTCAAATAGGGATACTTAAAAAACTATCAGGCACACAGATAGATCGTCATGATATACTTCATGGCATGGTTTATAGTGATATTCCACCTTATGATATTTTGCAAAACAATCAGCTTAGTTTTAATGATATTCAGATTATGAAAAGATTTGCAAGATTTTGGGATTTGATTTATAATAGTGGAAATTTTAAAAATACTTTACCAATGCTTTGGGGAGATGAGAGTGTTTATGAGAATTTTTATGATTTTAGTAGTTGGATATATACTCAAACAAATTCAACTTGGAAAATATCTTTAGATAGACTTAGTGAACTACTTTTTAGATACCTAATTGAAGTTAAAAAACTTTTAGATGAAGATGTAGCTCCAAATCTTTTAAAAGATATTATGAAACTAAAAGGTCGTGCAGTTCCTAAGTATTTAAAACCATTTGCAAAAGATTTAAAAATAAATTCTAAACTTGGAACATCAGGTTTTAATAAAAGACAACTATAAAATAATGTATAATTTAACATCAAGTAAAAGGTTTAAAGGTGGATGAACAAGATTTAAAATACATAGATAAAACAACTCAACTTAAAAATCGTGAATATTTTATAAATTTACTTTATAGATATTTTAAAGAAGATAATAGTTCAGTTTTTGGTGTAAATATTTTGGCTGCTTTAGATGATGTAAAAAAAGCAAATAAAAAGATAGGTTATTTAGAAGTAGATAAATTTCTTGTAAAAATATCTGAAATATTTAAAAAACATACTAAAGATATTGATAATTCTATTGTTGCTAGGATGAATGGTTCAGAATTTTGTTTTTTTTTACCAAATTGTTCTGACCATCAAGCTTTAAAAATAGCAAAAAAAATTAAAAATGATATTGAAATACTTATAGATGAAAGTAATTTAAATGGTTTGATTGAGTTTTCACTTGGACTTTATGGATTTACTCAAAAAGAGGATGTTAGTCAATTATTAGCTGCCTCTGATGAAGCTTTATCTAAAGCATTACTAAATAGAGATAATATTTATCAAAAATCTACATATTTGTTAGATGAAGTTATGAGTATTGAAAAGTGGCAGGATGTTATAAACAGAGCTATATCATCAAATAATTTTTACTTTATATCATTTAAGGCAGTTGATATAAAAAATAAAAAAGTTCTTCATAATAGACTTAGTATAAGTCTTAAAGATGATGACAATATTATTTATAGATATAGTCAATTTATACCTATTGTCAATAGATTAAACTTAATAGATAAACTTTATAATAATGTACTAGAAATGATGTTTAAAACACCAGATAAGACACTTGATGGCTTTATCTGTTCTATTCGCTTACCTTATGATTATTTGGTGTTTAAAGATACTTATAAAACCATAAGAAAGATATTACAAACTTATAAAAATAATTTAGGATTTAAGTTAATTATAGAAATTCCTGATGAATTTGCTTATAAATATTTTAAAGAGAGTTTACTTTATAAAGAGTTATTTAAAGAGTATAACATAGAGATTGGTTTGTATGAGTTTCAAGGGGGAAGTGATAATTTTTATTATCTTAAGGATTTAACTCCTGTTTATGTAAAAGGAGATGCTAGTTATTTTATAAAACTAGATGATAAATTACTATCTACAATTAAAATTTTACTTGATAATATGGATATACCTTTAATAGCTACAAATGTAAAAGATAAAGATATATTGGAAAAACTTGAAGAAAAAGATATTTACTTAATTCAAGGTAGTGTTAGTAAATATCTTTAACCCATTCTTGAATTTAGACCTCTTGTTAAAGCATCATTTATTTGAGAACGATAAGAGGGATTTCTTTTTTCAAGTTTTGAAGTAAATTCAGAAACAAGAGTTGATTTTGTATTTGGATGTCTACAAATTGTAAAAATAATATCTTCATATAATACAAAGTTTGGATGATTATTTGTTCCAATTTTATTTGGAATATCTCCATGATATTTTAAAATTAACTCAAGAGTTTCTTTTAATGTTTTGGTATCAGTATCTCTATTTTTAACAATAGAACGAAAGTAATCTAAATCAGTAGGAACTCTTTTTTTAGGTTTTACAGTCTTTTTTTTGATTGGTTTTTTCTTACTTGGTTTAAAAAGAAAGAAATATATAAGTACAAGTAGTATTATAGTTAGTACGATACCTGATTTTATGAGAAGAATTATATCCATTTTATAACTTTATAATAATTTGATTGGTTGTTAAAAGTGGTACGCCCTAAAGGATTCGAACCTTTGGCCTATGCCTTAGAAGGGCATTGCTCTATCCAGCTGAGCTAAGGACGCAAATATTGATTAATAAAGTGGTACGCCCGATAGGATTCGAACCTATAACCCTCGGAGCCGAAATCCGAAACTCTATCCAGTTGAGCCACGAACGCTACTAAAATTATTAATTAGTTGATTGTTATTATTTTTTTATATTTTTAAAATGGGGTGGGATACGGGATTCGAACCCGCGACCCCCGGCACCACAAACCAGTGCTCTAACCAGCTGAGCTAATCCCACCATAAGTTTTTAAAATTATAAATTAAGAGTGGTCGGGGTGAAAGGACTCGAACCTTCGGCCCCTTGGTCCCAAACCAAGTACTCTAACCATACTGAGCTACACCCCGACCTATTCAAAAACCAAACATTCATTTGATTGATGAGTCGGAATTATAGTAAATTATTTTTATAATGTCAAGACTTTTTAGAAATTCTTTTAAAATTTCATTATTTTAAGTATAATTACCTCAATTAAAAAGGGATTTAAGCATATGAAAATAGCTAGATTTAGTAGGTTAGGTTTTATTTTAGCAGCAGCTGGTAGTGCAGTTGGTCTTGGGAATATTTGGAAGTTTCCATATATTACAGGTGTTTATGGTGGGGGTGCTTTTGTACTTGTTTATTTATGTACTGTACTTTTAATTGGATTTTCAATTATGATAGCTGAGATGCTTATAGGTTATTTGGGAAGAAAAGATAGTGTAACTTCTTTTGAAGAGTTAGCTCCAAAAAATAAGCATCTTTGGAAGTATGGTGGTTTTCAAGGTTTAGCAGGTCTTTTTATAATGACTTTTTATTCAGTTGTAATTGGTTGGATATTTAACTATATAGTAACATCACTTTCAACTTTACCAGCAACAGTACAAGAAGCTGAGAGTATTTTTACAACGATGCTTCATAGTGGTATATTTACACAACTTTTTTACCATACTCTTGCATTTTTATGGATAACTTATGTTTTAACTAAAGGTATAAAAGGTGGAATTGAAAAGATAAATATGGTTTTAATGCCAGCTCTTATGATAATTCTTATCGGTATGTTTAGTTATGCTGTAACACTTGATTCTTTTTCTCAAGCAGTTGATTTTATGTTTGTAGCTGATTGGTCAAAAATAAATTCAGAAGCATTTGTAACGGCAGTTGGTCATGCATTTTTTACTCTTTCACTAGGTATGGGTGCTATTATGACATACTCTGCTTCTATGGAAAAAGGCTCAAATCTTGTTAAAAATGCTTTTTGGGTAGTATTTTTAGATACTACTATAGCCATAGTAGCTGGGCTTATGCTTTTTACATTTTTATATCAATATGGTTCAGGTCCAGCAAAAGGTCCAGGTTTAGTTTTTATATCTTTACCATCAGCTTTTTATGAGATGGGATTACTTGGTAACTTTTTTGCAGTTATATTTTTTATAGCTTTAGCGTTTGCAGGGCTTACATCATCTGTATCTTTAGTTGAACCAATGGTTCAATACTTTATAGATAGATTTAGTTGGAGTAGATTAAAAGCTTCTATATCTATGGGGCTTTTCTTTTATCTTGTTGGGATAATTGCACTTTTATCTAATATAGATGGATATAAAGAGTTTCTAACTTGGGGAGATAAAAACTTTTTTGATTGGGTTGATTATCTAACTGCTGCTGTAATGCTTCCTTTTGGTGGGCTTATTATGGCTATATTTGTTGGATTTGTAATCGAGAAAGAAAGAGTTGAAGCTGTTTTAAAACCACAATTAGGATTTGCTTTTGAAGCTTGGTACTTTTCACTTAGATATATTACACCAGTAGCTATGTTTGTTGTGATGTTAAATTTAATGGGAGTTGTATAGATGAAAGAAAAATGTTTAGAAATTTTAAAAAAAGAGGGTATAAATCCAGCTTCTGAGATAGATTTTGATGTAAATGGCAAAGTTTATCCATTGTCATTGCTTTATATCATTGAAACTTATATGCAAGCATCAGAAGATTCTCAAAAAGTTTTTGTAGATGCTTTAACTAAAGCTACAAAAGCAGACGAGATAGGTGTAGATAAATTTTTTGAGGGGATGGGTCAACTTTTGCTTATGACCCATCTCTCAGATAAGTTTGATATCTAAAATAATTTTTTAAAGATTTGAGATACTTCTTATTGCTGAATCTATTTTATTTATAGATATTTGAGTTATCTCTTTATCTTTTGTTTGAATAATTTTATCTAATTCTGCAACAAAATCATAAAGATGCATATTGCTACTTATCCCTTTAAATTTTATAGCTTCGATTGTCCAAGCATCTGGATTGTCTTCTAGTATAGCATCGTGAATAGTTCCAGATAAACTTTTTGCTTCAACGATAAAATCATTGAAAAGTTCTTCAAAGTTTTGATAAGAGATGCCTAATTCATTGGCTACAGTCTCCTTATCATATAAAACTTCTATAGATTCTATTTGTTCATTTATTTCGTATGTATCAGTTATATCTTCAGTTTTATCTAAAAAAATATCATCAGATAAATCATGTATCTCAATATCTTTTATTTCAATTTTTTTCATTGGAATTTCATCATCATTTAATGATAATTTTTCTATTGCATTATATGCTTTATTTACTATTTTTTCTATCTCATCTTTTTCTTCTAAAGTTCTTAGTGAACTTAGTAATTCAAAAATATCATCTATTCTTAGATTTGCAGAAACACCTTTTAATTTATGAGTCAACATTTTTACATTTTTTATATCGTTATTTTTAAGTGAATTATATATTTTAGGTTTAAATTCATTTGCTTGTTTTATAAAATCATGAATAAATTCTTCAACTAAATCAACAGGTAATCCTAACTCTTTTGCAGCAATTTCTGGATTATAAACATTATATATATTATCATTTATAACTTGTTGTTCTTCTTTAGTTTCTATCTCTTCAATATTTTCAATTTTAGGAGAATTTATAATTTCTTGTTCTTCTTCTATTTCATTATCAATTATCTCTTCTACAATAGTTTGTGAGCCAATGATTTGTAAATTGTTTAGATAAACTATAAAAGCACTTAAAGATGGTTCATCATTTAAGTATATAGAGTCTATTTTTAATTCTGCTTGATATTCTTTATCTTTTGTTTTTATAATAACTTCAGATATCGTATCAACATCACTTGCTGTTAAAACAAAGTCTATCCAATGAACATGTTGAAAATTATGTATAAGACCAGGTTTCTTAACAAACAAATCTGCAAAATCAGAAACTTCAGATTTTAATTCTGCTAAGTTTTTAAACCCTAGAGTATTTAAATCTTTTGCATCTATACCTATTAATTCTTTTTCATGGTTATATATAATCATCTTATTACTCCGTATAAATCTTTTTAATTATCTTAGCATCTTTCATATTTAAAACCTCGCTAATCTCTTCAACACTTAGTTTTTTTAAAGCTTCAAAAGTTCCAAAGTGGCTTAGAAGTTTTTTGATTTTTGCTTCTGAGATGCCTTTTAGTGTTAAAAGCTGACTTTGTTTGTCTTCTTTTAATTTTGTCTTTTTATGAAAAGTTATAGCACATCTATGGGCTTCATCTCTTAGGTTTTGCGCCCACTGCAATCTTTTATCTGTTGGTTTTAAGTTAAAACTCTCTTCCATTGTGTGAAGTATATCGTTTGCTTTACCTTTTGCTCTATGACTTTTGGCATCTATTTTTTCTTTTGATATTGCTATTATATCTATATTTGTTCCAGAGGATTGTATGATTTCATATGCTAATTTTAACAAAGTAGTTCCACCATCTATAATCCATAAATCTGGTGGTGAATTTTTTGAAAAACTCTCAACTCTTCTTGTTAGTGTTTCTCTCATCTGTGCATATTCATCTTTTGCTTGTAGATGATAAGTTCTATAACTTTTTTTATCAAACTTATTATCTTGCCAAACAGCCATAGCACCAACAGTTGCTTTACCAGCCATATGGGAGTTATCAAAAATTTCTACTCTTGATGGTATTCTTTTTAGATTTAGTAACTCTTGTATAGAGTTTAAAAGCTCACTATTGTCTTCTTTTTTCTCTTTTTTTAGAAGTTCATTAGCATTTAGTAAAGCTAAATTGATAAGGTCTTTTTTCTTTCCTATTTTTGGTTTTTTTATATCTGCTTTTTTTTCAAAAACCAAGCTTAGATGCTCTCTTACAAGTTCTATATCTTCAAACTCATAACCAACTAATATAGGAGCTACAATAGGAGGCTTTTCTTGAGAATAATAATCTAATAAAACTCTTTTATATAGTTCATCTTCATTATATCCATCATTGAGATTTATAAAATCATGTGATGAAGATATAATCTTTCCATTTCTCATAAAAATCCTAACTATAACTGCTTTTTTTGAGCTTTCTTGAACTACAAAAATATCATAATTCTCTTTTGAAGCAAAATCTATCTCACTTTTGATTTCACTTTTATCTATCCTTTGGCATCTATCTCTTAACTCTGTTGCTTCTTCAAATCTCAACTCTTCGGCATAAAAGTGCATCTTTTCTTGAAGTTTATTTATAAGTAGATTTTTGTTTTGGATTAACTCTTTTGCTAAGTTTAACTCTTTTTGATAACTCTCTTTAGAAACAGGAAGTTCACAAGGTGCTAGGCATTTGTTTATTTGATGATATAAACAGATTTTTTTATTTTTTAATGAGCCTTTTTTTTGAACAAGTTTACAAAGTTCATAGATAGAGTCTAAAATATCTTTTGCACCAACAGAGTATGGACCATAATAGGTTATACCTTTAGCATTTAAAACTTTTCTAGTTATCTCAAATCTAGGGTATTGTTGTGCATAATCTATATAGATGTAAGGGTATGTTTTATCATCACGGAGGAGTATATTGTATTTCGGATTTAACTGTTTTATAAGTGAGTTTTCAAGTATAAGTGCATCGTGTTCTGAATTTACTACTATATAGTTCATTGATACTGTTTGTTGTATCATCTTAGTAATTCTAGTTGATAGATTTGAGTTTGGTTTTAGTTTTGGTGTAAAATTAAAATAGCTTTTAACTCTATTTGCAAGATTTTTTGCTTTACCAACATAAAGTAAGTTCCCATCTTTGTTAAAATACTGATAGATACCAGCTGAATGTGGTAACTGTTGTATAGTTTCTTTTAGGGTCATAAAATAGAAAGTAGGGTGGGAGATTAAATCCCATCTACTTTTAGAAGTTTAGTTTTTCCTATCATAAGGTCAATAGTCATACCAATTCTTTTCCAAACACTTTCTTGTCTATATTCAATGTTATGTTTTCTACAAATCTCTTTTACAAGAGGTTGCATTTTTTGTTGATAACTTTGAGGTGTATTTGGGAATAAGTGATGCTCAATTTGGTAGTTTAAGAAACCTTGTGCAAAGTCTAATAAATCTGTACCAGTGTTGTAGTTTACACTACCCATAATTTGTCTTAGGTAAAACTCACCTTGTGATTTGTGAGGTTCACTAAATTGATAAATATCACCAGCTGAATGGTTAGGAACAATAACTAAGAATGAGTGAAGATTTGCATAAGCTTCAGCCATAATAAGAACTATTAAAGCAGTACATACAGCATGACAACCAAGAGGTAAAAATAATAATGGAGTTATTACAAATTGAACTATACCATAAGGTAAATAAGCTTCTTTCCATAGTTTTAAACCAAGAGCATTAAATGGTAAATAGTTATAATCTTTTATCTCTTCTAGTTTTCTTTTTCTTCTTTCTTTATTTTCTAAAATTCTCATAGTATTTGGTGCATAGTATGTAAATTTCCAAGTGAAAGCAAAAATATAAACAAAAAGTTTTCTCAAGAACATTGGAGTTTTAGATTGAATTAACCATTGCATATTTCTTTCAACATTATCTGGATCATCATCTTCACCTAAATGGTAGTGATGCATAATATTGTGTTCATATTCCCAAGCTTCAGGTTTAATCCAGTCAAGCCAATCGATATATCTTCTTTTTCCTCTTGCAAAGCCTCTTTTTGTATATTCAACAGGAACATTTGGAACTTTATCATAAGCACCGTGAAGAATAGGATGAACTATATTTGCCCATCTAGTTACATTTCCAAGACCAATTAGTGAAGCAGATAATATAGCTAATACCCAAAATCCAATACCATGTAATCCTTGAGTTGCTTCAAGTGAAGTAGTTACAAATAAAAGGAAAAAACCAGCATATTTTGCACCATCTGACCATCTCTCAAGCATTCTTAAATGTTCATAGTCTTTTTTAGAAGGATCACCTATTGTTTTTTTTATATCTTCAATATCTTTTTGAAGTTGATCTTTATCTATATCTTCATATCTTGCATAAACATGGTCATCTGGAAGTTTATCAGATTGATAATCTGAAGTAAAATTAAAAGAATCTTCCTCTTTTTTAGCATTCTCTTTTGCTTCTTCTGCCCAAATTGCTTCTTGTTTAGCAATTTCTTCAGCTTCTTCAGCTGAAACAATAGCTTCTCTCGCCTCTCTTTGTGCTAGTATTTCGTCTAGCGATTTCTTATCTTCCAAAATTATAACCTTCTTTATTTGAAATTTTTATGTTTCTTATTATAAGTAAAAATACTTAAAATACAGATATATTATTTATTTTTAATATTAATTTAATATTAATTGTTACAAGCTTTCTTTCTTTGTATTAATGTCCATAAACTTTTGCATGTTCAGATACATTTCGAAAATATGATGGATATTTAAAATATACTCTAAAAGATTTAACTTGACCAGGTTTTAAGTTTTTTGCAACTACAAAACTTTTTTCAAGTGTATTTGAACCTTTTTTTTCTTTTTTAACACTTGAAAACATTTCAAAAAAGCCACTACTTTTAAAGAAACTTCTTGATTCAAAACTACTAATTTTACCTCGACTTATAAGTTTTAAATCAAATGTAACTTTTCCAATAGTATATTTTCCAGTATTTTTTATCACACCACTATATATCACTTTTTCTAAATTCAAAAGTCGTTTGTGTTTGAGTCTATAAAGTTCTATATGTTTTGTGTATTTATCTACTACAAACATCATTAATATAGCCATTACAAATGAAATTAATGTAATTGAAAATATCATTGGTAAAATTACATTTCTTTTTTGTTTTAGGGAAACAATAATACCTGCGATAAAAATTAAAATTATTATAAATATAACTAGATAGTGCCAAATAGTAAGATAAGTCATTTTACAACTCCTTTGCATTTAGCATGAATTGAGATATTAAAATCTTTAGCATAAGTAAAAGGCTCCATTATCATTTTAAAACCTCTTTGTTCACCAATTGCAATATCCTCTTTTACAATCGACATTTTTTGAAAAGGTTTAAATCTCAATAAATAGTTTCGATATTTATTTTTACTTACTTTATATGCACTAGCTGTGATATTACAGCTACTAAAATTAAATTTAGAATCATTAGTGATAGTACCTTTTATTACTGTTGCTTTTGTAAATTCTAGTTTTTTTTGGTAAGTTAATTTAGTAGTATTTTTAAATAGATATTTATGTAGTTCTATATAACCAAGGGTAGGGCTAAGTATAAGTGTGGAAAATGCTAAAAGAACAAAAAACATGGCTAATCCAAGTTTGTTTCTTAGCACTATTGCAAGTATGATAAAAAGTATAAACAATACAAATGCTCCACCAAAAAGCATATAATCGTATAGCATTAGATTGTTTATAAATTCATCTATATTAAAATTCATTTATTAAAAACTTTATTATTTTGTTCTTGAATTTTTCTCAGCTATACCACTCATACCAAACCTTGAAGCTAACTCTTGCTTTATTCTATCTGGTGAGATGTTTTTAGATGCAAGGGCAACTAACATATGATAT
>Ga0256837_1000832_pt1 | contig 23666 bp, 22 predicted proteins | sample 4562384metaG_FD_185976 | JGI IMG/M metagenome (GOLD analysis project Ga0256837, IMG submission 185976) | Hydrothermal vent microbial communities from Guaymas Basin, Mexico - 4561-384 | ecosystem: Environmental > Aquatic > Marine > Hydrothermal vents | place: Mexico: Guaymas Basin | collected...
TGTTGTATTACCTTCTGCATCTGTATAGTTAGCACTTACCTCTAACTCTTGCCCCTCTTCTGGCATACTTACTGCTGTTTTATATTCTCCTGCATCTATCATCCCTTGAGTTATCTCTACCTCTGAGGTTGTCCCATCTACAGTTAAATTTAATTTATCTCCTACTACTACTCCAGATTCTATTGAAATCGTAATATTCGCATCTCCATCTACTTCACTTGCATTTATTGTCCCATCACTATTTGTATCTTCTGCTATTTCCACTTTTGGTGCTGTTACTGATGTTCCATCTGCTTTATCTCCAGCTACTGTATCTACTACTGCTTTTGTAGTTGTACTTGCTGTTGTATTACCTTCTGCATCTGTATAGTTAGCACTTACCTCTAACTCTTGCCCCTCTTCTGGCATACTTACTGCTGTTTTATATTCTCCTGCATCTATCATCCCTTGAGTTATCTCTACCTCTGAGTTTGTCCCATCTACAGTTAAATTTAATTTATCTCCTACTACTATTCCAGATTCTATTGAAATCGTAATATTCGCATCTCCATCTACTTCACTTGCATTTATTGTCCCATCACTATTTGTATCTTCTGCTATTTCCACTTTTGGTGCTGTTATTGATGTTCCATCTGTATCTGTTGTATCATCATCTACATTTTCTGTATCTGTTGTAGAACTTACTATAACAGCAGATACATTTAACTCTTGTCCATCTTCAGGTATAGTAGTTTGAGTTTCATAAACACCATTATCTAAAATATCTTGTGTAATAACTACTTCTGTAGTAACACCATTAATATCTATATTAAGAGTGTCATCAATATTCGCAGTTTCGGGAATAGTAATAAAAATATTGGAATCTACTAATACCGTTGATGGAGTATTTACTATATTACCCTCTGCATCTTCTATTGTAGTATCTATTTTATCAGGGTTTTCATTATTGGAAATGTATGCTTGTGTGTAAAGTTCATTATCCAGCATCTCTTGAGTTACTTCTATTTTAGTAACTACACCATTGATAGTAATAGTTAAGATATCTCCAGCCTGTGCTATCTCTGGAATTACTATAGAAAGCACTCCACCTTCAATAACAGTAGCAGATGATTCCTCTAACTTAATCTCAGGAGTATTAGCATTTGAAATATTATACTGACTTTCTACTATCTCCTCTTCATTACCATTAGAAGTAACTTCTGGAGTTTCAAATGATGTTTTTGTATTATCTGTATCAATACCTTTGGAAACATTACTATTCGTCCCATAGTTTATCTCATTTAATAAATTATTTATATTTGAAATATTACTATTCGTCCCATAGTTCATCTCATTTAATGAATTATTTGTATTTGAAATATTACTATTCGTTCCATAGTTCATCTCATTTAATGAATTATCCTCTAACTTAATCTCAGGAATATTAGCATTTGAAATATTGTACTGACTTTCTACTATATCCTCTTCATTACCATTAAAAGTAACTTCTTGAGTATCAAATAATGTTTTTGTATTATCAGTATTAATATCTTTAGAAATATCACTATCTTTCTCATAGTTCATCGCACCTAATGAATTACTATCCTCTCCTGACGCTGTTTCAAAAGAGTTAAAATTATCGGTTTCATTAAACTCTATACTTCCTTCAACTTCTGATTCACTAAATGCTCTTTCACCAAAAACACTTTCATCAAGTAAAACCTCTTTAGTTTCTTCAATTACTAAAATTTTGCCATTGTCAAATTGCATTTCAAACAATGAACCATCTAATGTTTCAACTAAATCACCTAGAAATATCTCTTCACCCTCAACTGCTGTACGAACAACACCATCTGAACCTATAATATAAACTTTTCCATTAACTACGGTTATGATTCCAACTGATTTTGACATGAGAACACTCCTAAAATAATTTTGATTATTTAGGATTGTATCTTATTTGATTTTTTTTGTAAATTGGACGAAGGTACTAGTTTTTAAAGCTGAACGGGGATAAACATTTGATGATAATCATCTAGTTTATAATACAGTTTTTCTGTATCAGTAGAAAAAAGAGAGTAGATACGTCTTGAAGTAAGTTTTTTTGTAAAAGGTAAAATATGGATAAAGTTATCTTTTTGTTTTAACCTTCGTATCGGATTTTGAGATAATTGATGTACTTTAATAGATTTTGAAAAAATTGTAGAAAGATTATAATAGTGTTCAATAACCTCTTTTATTGACTCTTGATGTTCACTTTCATAGTTATAAAGTTCCATATTAAAACCCATCTGCTCTGAAATATCAAAAATAGTTGTCGATACTTTTTCTAAATCTTTATTATCTGCTAAAAGTAATGAAACATCTTTAACTGTTGAAAACGACCTATCAGAAATTTTCAACACTGGAATATGTGTCTCATATAAAGAACATCTCATCTTATAATTTGCAAAAATCTCTTTTGATACTATAATGAGTCCTATATGATAATATTCTATATCGTTATGAAACTCTTCTTTTAAATCTTTTTTATCATATTCGATATTTATTAAAATATTATTATCTCGAAAATTTTTAATATATCTTAAAACATCAATATCATTAGGATTAACAATTTTAATAACAAGGTCATGTTTAAAATGTTTATGAGCAAATATTGCTCTTCGAACTAGCTCTTTTATCGTACGAAGATTTACAATATTCATATCTATATAAAGATATAAGTTTGATCCAAAAGGTTCAGGGAACTGTCCAAGTTCTCTTTTAATAGCACGATAAACAGATTTTAAAACAGCTGGTTCACCGATAATCACTAACAAGTCATTTGGTTGTATCATACGTCTACGAGATGGCATCAATAATTTTCTATTTCTATAAATAGCTACTATTCGCCAATTCTTTTGCTCTATAACACTTATATGTCTATAAACAAAAGAGCTACCAAAGGGAACTAAAACTTCCATTATCTCGCCCTCTCCTAAACCAACATTTTGAGCAATAACAGGAACATTAGGAAGATAATCTAAAAGTCTTGAGGCTAAAATTTCATTTGAGTTTATAGAGATAACATTATTATCTTCACATTGTAAATTCCATCTATCTAAAACGACTATCCGAAGTTGTTTTTTCATCATTCTTATATTTTTAATCGTATGCTCAGCATCTATCTGTGTATCAACCGCTACAAATACTTGTACAAACTCCATTTTAAGAAGATTAGATAATTTATATAAACTCGTTGAATCAAACTCAAAAAATTTAAAACGTGCTGGATTTACATCTTTATACTCATTTGCTTTTAACTCTACTATATAGTAAATATTTTCACTTGTGTATGTTTCAATAGCACGTTGTATAAAGTTTTTTCCTGCATCACCATCACTAATTATTAATATTTTTTTCATTTTATTTTTTTCTTAGCAGTTTTACACCCATCTCAACATGATGAGTATATGGAAATTGATCAAATAATGCCATATCTATAACATCATGTGTTTTACACAATATCTCTAAATCTCTGACAAGTGTTTCAGGATTACAAGAGATATATAAAATATGTTCATGACGAGATGCAAATTTACAAGACTCTTCATCCATTCCACTTCTTGGAGGGTCTACAAAAATAGTTTTAATATTATACGATTCTATATCTATCTCTTTCATACGTCGAAATTCACGAACACCATCAAGTGCTTGAACAAAATCTTCCACACTCATTCTTATAAACTCTATATTTGTAATCTCATTTAAAATCATATTTGCTTTTGCTGCATTGATAGATGATTTTGAAATTTCTGTTGCTAAAATCTTTTCAAACTTTTTAGCAAATGGGATAGTAAAATTTCCAGCACCACAATAAAGTTCAAGCAGGTCTCCATCAAGATTTGAGAAATTTTTCATAGCCCATGAAATCATCTGCTCATTCACTCTAGGATTTGGTTGTGTAAAACTATTTTCTATATGATGGAAAGTGTAAACTTCACTATCTATCTCTAATCTTTCAGTAATATAATCTTGCCCAATAATCACTTTTTGTTTTCGTGAACGTCCGATTATAAAAATACCTAATTCATCAGCTATCTCTTTAGCTAAAATAGACCAATCATCATCAAGTTTTCTATGATAAAGAAAAGAAACTACGATACTCCCATCTGAAGAGCTTAAAAAATCAACACCAAAAAGTTTAAACCCTATATCTTTTGCTCTTATAGCGATTAAAAGTTTAGGCATTAACTCTGCAATATGTTTATTTACTTGTGGACATTCATCCACTAAAACAACACCTTTTTTCTCTATATGATTCATACCATAGGCTATCTCATCACCCGTATGCCAGATTTTAAATTCACTTCGAGAACGATAGTGTGACTCTGGAGATTTATAAACTGTTATCTCACCATTATAAAAAGATTTAAAACGTTCTTTATTTAATTCTAATTTATCATTTAACTGATACTCATAACCGTTTTCATAAAGCTTACAAGCTCCACACTCTCCAAAATATTTACAATCCAACATATAATCCTTATTTTATAGAGGCAATTAAATTACCTATCAGAAGATTCCATCCATCTATCAACACAAAAATTAATATTTTAAAAGGAAGTGAAATCATAACAGGTGGAAGCATCATCATACCCATAGACATAAGGATAGATGCTACAACCATATCGATAACTAAAAATGGCAAAAAGAGTAAAAAACCTATCTCAAATGCTGTTTTTAACTCACTAATAACAAATGCTGGAATAATTATAGATAGAGGTACATCAGCCACTGTTTGAGGGTTTTCCATTTTTCTTATTCTAAAAAAAAGAGCTAAATCCTTCTCTCTAGTATTTCTTATCATAAAGTTTTTAAAAGGTAGTGTTGTCTTATCAAATGCCTCTTCATACCCTATTTTTTCTTCTATATAGGGCTTGATTCCAGCTTCATAAGCTTTTATACCAACTGGCTCCATAACAAAAAATGTTAATATCATTGCCAACATTACTAAAAGTTGTGTTGGTGGTACTTGTTGAGTTCCTAACGCTTGGCGTAGAAAACCAAAGACAATAACAAAACGTGTAAATGTTGTCATCACAAGGATCATACTAGGTGCTAAAAATAGTAGTGTTAATAAAACTAAAACATTCAGTGAGCTTACTAATTGTTCAGGAGATTTTGGTGCATTTAACTCAAAATTCATTGTAGGAATTTCAACTGACTCTGCACCTACAATAGTAGCAAAAATTACTAATAAAGAAAAAAATTTAAACATTAATTATTAGCAACTTTATCTAAAACAGATTTTTTAATTTTTTCTTCACTCTCCGACTCTGAAGCATAAAAATGTAACTCAACTCTTCTATTTTTTGCACGTCCACTCTTTGTTGCATTTGTTGCTAAGGGCTTAAACTCTGCATATCCAGCAGCACTAATTCTATCTGGTTTTACACCATCTTTTAAGAGTTCCTGTAAAACTGAAATAGCTCTAAAAGATGAAAGTTCCCAATTATTTTTAAAAGGACTATTTCTACCTGGCGAACCATTATCTGTATGACCTTGAACACTTACTTCCATACTATTTGGCAACTCTTCAATAATTAATGCTATACGTTTTAAAAATAGTAATGTATCCTCATTTTCAATAGTAGCACTTCCAGCTTTAAAAAGTAATGATGCAGGAAGTTCAATCACAAAACCACCTTGTGCATCTTCAAGAGTAACCTCTTCAGCACTTTTACCCTTTTCCATCATCTCATTAGCATCCATTACTGCTTGTTGAATTCTATTAACAGCTTCACTTGTTTCATCTTGAGAATCGATAGGTGTTGATTCTAACATTCTTTTTGTAGATATTTCTGTTTGTGTTCCACCCTCTAAGACACTCATTGCACCAGAGAGAGAACCTATCGCTTCAGAGACTTTTTTTGCATCCATACTTGACATAGATAAAAGAAGTACAAAGAAACATAGAAGAAGTGACATCAAGTCACCAAATGCAGCCAACCAAGCGGGGAGACACTCTTCACAATCTGGACATTTTTGCTTACCCATTACTAACTTCCATTAGTCAAACTGACTTATACGTTCTACTGGTGGCAAGTAACTTAATAGTTTAGCTTCTAAAACACGAGGAGAATCACCTGACTGAATAGACATAATACCAGATAAAATCATATCTTGAACTAAAGTTTCTTCCTCATTTCTAATCGCTAATATATTATAAATAGGAGTTCCAAAAACATTTCCAATAATTGCACCATACATGGTAGTAAGAAGGGCAACCGCCATAGATGGACCAATCGCTGATGGATCAGCCATATTTAGAAGCATGGCAACAAGACCGATAAGAGTACCAACCATACCCATCGCTCCAGCAAGACCACCCCACTGATTAAATATAGAACCATGAATTTTATGTCTAGTATTTGTCTGTTCCATCTCAATCTCTAACAGTTCCCTAATAGTATCAGGTTCACTCCCATCAATAGCCATAGACAAACCCTTTTTTAAAAAGGCATTTTCTTCAACATCAACTTTTGCTTCTAAAGATAAAATACCCTCTTTTCTCGCATCTGTTGCAAAATCTACAAGTTTTTTAATAAGCTCTGGAACATCCTCTTGAGGAGGCTTAATCGCTATCATAAATATTTTTGTAAACTGTTTCATCTGAGATGGTTTAAATGATATCATCAATGCACCGATACTACCACCAATAACAATAAGTGCAGAGGGAGCATCAAGATAAGCACCTACACCAACACCCATAGTCATAGAACCCATAAGAAGTGCAAAAATTAAAACTATACCAATGACTGTACCTAAATCCATTACAAACCCTGATTTTTAAATATTCACGTATAATACCACAAACTATATTAGCACTAAGAATAAAAATGATAAAATCGTTAATATAAAAATTAGAGGAAAAAAGTAATGGAAAAAAATAAAACAAGTATAATTATACTAGCTGCTGGAAAAGGTAGCCGTATGAAATCACCTAAGGCAAAAGTTTTACATAGTGTGAGTGGTAAGCCTATGCTTTTTCACATTATCAAAGAATCTCAAAAAATCTCTAATGATATTACAGTAGTTATTGCTCATCAAAAAGAGGAAGTTCAAAAGCAAATGGAATCATTTTTTGATAATATCACTTTTGTAGTTCAAGATGCTGAGAACTTTCCAGGAACTGGTGGTGCTATGAAAAATGTAGCTCCTAAAAATGATAAAGTTTTAGTTTTAAATGGGGATATGCCACTTATTACATCTAATGCTCTTCAAGGATTTTTAGATACTGATGCAGATGTTATTATGTCTATTTTTGATTTAGAAAATCCTGATGGCTATGGTCGTGTTGTTATAGAAAATGAACAAATTCAATATATAGTAGAGCAAAAAGATTCAAATGAAGATGAGTTAAAAGTTACAACGGTAAATGCTGGAATATACGCTTTTTCTAAAGATGTTATTAACAAATATATTCCTCTTCTCAGTAATGATAATGCTCAAGAAGAATATTACTTAACAGATGTTGTAGCTATGGCTAAAAAAGATGATTTAAAAATAGCACCTCTTTTAGTAGATGAAGAGCATTTTAAAGGTGTAAACTCTAAAAAAGATTTAGCTGATAGTGAAGTTATTATGCAAGATAGAATAAAATCATCACTTATGGCAACTGGTGTTATTATGCAACTTCCTTCTACTATATATATTGAAGAGAGTGTTGTTTTTGAGGGCGAGTGTATTGTTGAAAATGGTTGTCGTATTACTGGAAACACTACTATAATTAACTCTCATATCAAATCTGGTAGTGTTATAGAAGATAGTATCGTTAAAAACTCTGATGTTGGACCACTTGCACACTTGCGTCCTCTTTCAAATATAGAAGATACTCATATAGGCAACTTTGTAGAGGTTAAAAAAAGTAATCTTAAAGGTGTAAAAGCTGGTCATCTAAGTTATATTGGTGATGCAGAGGTAGATACTGGTACAAATATTGGTGCTGGGACTATCACTTGTAATTATGATGGTAAAAATAAATTTAAAACTATTATCGGTAAAAATGTTTTTATAGGAAGTGACACTCAACTTGTAGCGCCTGTAACGATAGAAGATGATGTTATGATAGCTGCTGGTACAACTGTAACAAGTGGTACAGTAAGTAAAGGAAATTTAGTTCTTAGTAGAACTAAGATGAGATTAGTTAAAGATTTTTATTATAAATTTTTTGGTAAAAAACAATAATGTCTACTGAAGCACAAAAAAATAAAAACAACCCTCTCCATGGAGTAAAGTTAAAAGATATTTTAGAAGAGTTAGTAAAATTTTATGGTTGGAAAAAACTTGCAAATTTTGTAGATATAAGATGTTTTATGTTTGACCCAACAATAAATTCTAGCCTAAAGTTTTTAAGAAAAACACCTTGGGCTAGAACTAAGGTTGAAGATTTGTATCTTAATATGCTTGATACTAAAGAGAGAGCTTAAATGCTCACCTCTTTAATATCTGCAATTTTCAATATACTTTTATAGATAGAAGCGACTAAAAATTTTCTATTGTTTTTAATTCTTTCATCTTCTGCATTTACCATTACATCTGTAAAGAAACTATCTAGTTCAGGTTTTAGACCCAAAAGTGCATCTAACTCCTCTTCATAATTATTATACTCTTTTGCTACTACTTCACTATATCTAGCATATAAAACTTTTTCAGCATCTTCTTCAAAAAGTTCACTATTAATATTCATTTCTTGAGATAAATTAATATCTTTTGTAATATTTGCAACACGTTTAAATGTTGAAGAAATATCATCAAAACCTTCTGAGTTTACAAGGTTATTCAGTGCTTCTATTTTTTTACCAATATTTAAAAGTTCACGTTCACCTGAAGCTAAAACTGCTTCAACGATAGATGGGTTTACTTTATAATACTGCTTAACACGTTCTAAAACAAATGTTTCTAATTTTTTCATATCTATATTTTCATAGTTATTACTAAGTGATTTAAGAGTCTCAACTACATCAAATGCTAAGTTATGCTCATTTGTAATTCTAATAAGACCATTTACAGCACGACGAAGTGCAAATGGGTCACGTGAACCTGTTGGAATTTGATTTATACTAAAGAGTGCAAGAAGAGTATCTAATTTTAAACTCATTGCAATAATTGCACTTAGAGGAGTTGATGGAAGTTTACTCTCTTCACCATTAGGTAGATATTGCTCCGTTAAAGCTAAGGCAACTGCTTCACTCTCTCCTGCAATAGTTGCATAATAACCACCCATAAGACCTTGAAGTTCAGTAAACTCAAATACCATCTCACTCATTAAGTCAGCTTTAGCTAAAGTTATAGATTTTGTTAAATCTGCTCTTGATGCGTTTGGAGTATATAAATCAAACAGAGTATTAGCGATTTTCTCTTCACGTCTAATCTTATCTGCAACTGTTCCTAAACCTTTAAAGAATGCAACTTTTTCAAGTCCATCTATACTCAGTCCATTTTTAATATCATTGTCATAAAAGAAAAGTCCATCTGCTAAACGAGGGCGTAATACTCTCTCATTTCCCTCTATTACTTTTGAAAAATCATTAGTTAATGCATTTGATACAACACAAAATTTATTTATTAGTTTTCCATCTTTAAAGACTGGAAAATATCTTTGATGCTCTTTCATAGAGACAATAATAACTTCACTTGGAAGTCTTAAAAACTCTTCGTCAAATGAGCCTATAAGAGGAGTTGGATTTTCATTAATAGCGACTACTTCATCAAGTAAATCTGCATCTATCTCAATAGTAATTCCATTTTCATTCTCTAAATTTTTAAACGCTTCAAGAATATTTTTACGTCTTTCATCTTGATAGAGAGTAACTCCACCATCTTTAAGTGTTTGAAAATACTCTTTAGCACCACTAATTGCAACAGCATCAAAATTACTAATACGATGAACAAAAGTGCTTTTTTTAGATTTAACACCAAAAAGTTCCACATCTACAAGAGTATCATCAAACATTACATTTATCCATCTAACAGGGCGAATAAAACTCTCACTTGAACTTCCCCATCTCATTGTTTTTCCAAACTCTAAAGACTTAACCCAAGTGTTAATAATCTCATTTAAAAGTTCAGTTGATTCTTTACCTTTAACCTCTTTTTTAAAATAAAGAACCTCTTTGCCACCCTTTTTACCTCTTCCTATCTCAGAAAGTGAAACACCACATTTTTTTGCAAAACCTTCAGCTGCACGAGTTGGCTTACCATCTTTAAATGCCACAGCGATAGGTGCTCCGAAGAACTCTTCTATGCTATCTTTTTGAGAAGTTGGAAATTCTCTATGCCAAATCACTAAACGACGAGGTGTATAGTAAAATTCAAAATCACAAAGAAGTGAACTCTTTTCTAAAATATTTACATATTTTTTTTCAATATTTTTCAACTCTTTTAAAAGTGGAACTGCTGGAAGCTCTTCTACACCTATCTCTATTAGTAATGGTTTTAACATAGTATTTTCTCTTTATATATTGATTTAATTATCGCGATTTTATCTCTTTTTTGGTTAAAGAGTTCTGTTATAGTTAAATATAAAAATATTCTTAACTCAACAAGATACCATTTCATTTATGTTTAACTAAAAGTAATACTAGTTACAATACTCCAAATTTAAAAACACACAAGGATTTAATATGCCAAAGATTAACAAATATGTAGATATAGATAGTATAGAAAGAGAAGCTAAAAAAGATTTAATCGACCGTCACTCTCCATTTATCAGCTGTGCTGACACTGCTAAAGTTGGTGAGCCATTTGAAGTAACTGTTAAAATGGGTAACGAATTTACTCATCCAGATGATTTTGATCACTATATCGAATCAGTTACACTTTTTAATGGTGAAACTAAATTAGCTCAAGCTACTTATATTCCAGGAACATTAGGTAATATTAAAGCTCATAACACTACAACTTTTACTATTATTCCAACTGGTAAAAAACTTAAATTAATTGCTCATGGTTACTGTACTAAGCATGGTATTTGGGAAGGTACTGAAGTTATTGTTGAAGTAGCTCAGTAAGTTTTCTCTTTCTTTCCGTGCTTTTGCACGGAATTACTTCTCTTTAAAACTACCTTTCCTCACCTTACTATTCTAAAATCTAAATAACTTTTTGATATACTATATGTAACATTCAAGGAAATAATAAACATGAAACTAATTCTCATATCCATTCTAATCCTATTCTCCTCCCTACAAGCCAGTAATATCTTCGCGTCTCTACCATATAAAATTAGACTAGGAGAACGTCTCCCTTTAAAAGTTGAATCAAAAATAATAGATTACAACTATCAAAAGCAGATTATGGGAAAGTTTGGTATAAAACTTGATAAAGAGACTGATGTTGTAAATAGTATCTATTTTGCATATAGTAGCTTTGATATTCCTACTTTACTTCCTAAGGCATGGCGAAATGCTGGTTTAGCTCTTTGCTATGATAATAGTAATGGTACTGATTATGAAACTGTTAAAGATTTAGTTAGCTCTACCAATGCTTATGATATAGAGGAAGAGAAAGATCATTATAGACAAGTGTTAAGTTTTAAAGTTGGAAGTGATAAACAGTATGAACTTATCTTTTATTTATTTAGTAAAAAAGATGAACATGGTTCTGGTTTGGCTTATATTACCGTAACTAATATTGATGGTTTAGGTCTTGATGAAGATTATTAAAAATAGTATCTATATTTGAACTCTTATCAAAACCTTATTTTACTCCAAAATCTATACCGTTTAAAATCTGTTGGGTTTAAGTATGTTAATACATTTACTATTAATGAAACAAATCATTTTATAAAACCAGTGACTTTTAAAAACTTAGTCTTAGAAATTTCAAACTGTCATCTTTGTGATTTAAGTAAATCAAGAACTCAAAGTATGTTTGGTTATGGAGATAGTAATGCAAATATCATGATTATAGATTTTAGTGTTTCTCAAACGCAAGATAGTAACAATAACTATTATAGTAGTCGTTCAGGTACTATTTTAAAAGAGATGGTTGAAAATAGTTTTAACTTAGATATTAAAGATATATACTATACTCATATTGTAAAATGTAAAGCACTCTCTTCAAATATTCCCTCTCCATCTGAGGTAAATTCTTGTAAAAACTATCTTTTTTCACAGATAGATTTTATTAAGCCAAAAATTATTATTACATTAGGTGAAGAGGTCTATAAAAGTATTACTTCCGATAAAGAAAATTTCGAAAATATTAGAGGTCATATTATAGAATTTAAGAAATATAAACTTTTACCGATATATAATCCGCACCATCTATTAAGAAATCCAGAGTTACAAAAAATCACATTAAATGATTTAAAAAAAATAAAGAGCTATATATGAAAAAATCACTATTCTTACTACTGCCTATTATCCTATTCTCAAAAAGTTATATTATCTCAGATATTCCTCTTCCTAAACTCTATGTTCAAAACCTAGACCCTTATGAGTGTAATGAAAACTGTATGCAAGAGTATTTAGATAATGATATGATATTTTATTTTTTAGCTCAAGCAGATAAAGAGTTACCAAATGATGAGCATAATAAAGTAAAAACTATGTATATCTCTTTTTTAAATTTAGGGATTCATAAAAAAAGTGAAAATCTACGTATAGCAATGATTCTTCCCTATAAAAAAATAGGAAAATATGCTCCCTCAACTATGAATGCATCTTTTGCATATTTAATGACAAAAAAACACCCTTTTGAACTTAAAAGTTATAAAGTTGAAAGTGAGAGTATCGAAGATTTAGAACTTGCTATTCAAAAGATAAAGAAAGATGATTTTGATTATATCATAGCTCCATTAACACAAGAGGGAGCAGATAATGTAGCTCTTATAAATCCAGATATTAATATATATTTTCCTACTATCAATAAAAAAAATACTAATAGTAACTCCTCCTCTCTTTATTATGGTGGTATTGACTATGAAGCACAAACAGATATTCTTCTCCAAAAAGCAGTATCCCCCTTAATACTTTTTTCTGATAAATCATCTCTTGGTGAAAAACTTGCTAATTATGAAGAGGAAACATTTCAAACATTAGAGTTAAATACAACAGATAATAATGTTATTAAGTTTTCTATTCCACGAAGAACTACAAACTTAGAAAGACATCTTAAAGAAAATAAAAAAATTGATTTTGGTTCATTTTTTTTAAATACCCCTATTATTAAAAGTGGTATGATACTCTCTCAACTAACTTTATATGATACAAATATTACAAATGTTTTATCTACTCAAATAAATTATGACCCTCTTCTTTTATCAATGACTCAATACACAGATAGAAAAAAAATGCTCATTACAAACTCCATTACAGAAAATAATGATATAGTTATCGAAACAAATGCTCTTCTTGGTAATGATATTGTTTATGATTGGATTAACTATACTACTACGGTTGGAATAGATTATTTTTTCCATCTTATTACAAATGAAGATAGAATATATAATATAAATCTAAGAGATAATCAGATGCTTTACAAGATAGAACTTCTAAAACCATCTATATCACGATTTATTAAGCAATAATTTTTTGAAAAGGAAGAATATATTATGCAGATAAGAGTTTACTATGAAGATACCGATTTAGGTGGTGTTGTGTACCACTCTAATTATTTAAACTTTTGTGAGCGTGCAAGAAGTGATGCTTTTTTTCAAATTGGTAAAAAACCTATTTTAGAAACAGGTCATTTTGTTGCGAAAAAACTTACTGCCAATTATATATCTAGTGCAAAACTTGGTGATTTACTTGATATAAAAACTTCTCTTATTCAGATAAAATCTGCTTCTTTTATACTAAAACAGATAGTTTATAAAGAGGATATAAAAATGTTTGAGATGGATATAACTTTAGCCTATATTGATTTTAATGCAAAACCTCAAAAAATAGATAGAGAAACAAATCAACTTATTAAAAATATATATAATGGAAACTAAATGCTAAACCACAGCATATTAAAAATAAAATAAAATAAAATAAAATAAAAGAGTATATTATGTCAAACAGATTAAAAAACGAAGATAGTCCCTATTTACAACAACACAAAAACAATCCAGTAGATTGGTTTCCTTGGGGAGATGAAGCATTTGCTAAGGCTGAAGCTGAAAATAAAGCTATATTTATCTCCATAGGCTATTCATCTTGTCATTGGTGTCACGTTATGGAAGAGACTGTATTTGAAAACCGAGAGTGTGCTGATATTTTAAATAAGCAGTTTATCTGTATCAAAGTAGATAGAGAGGAACGCCCTGATATTGACAAGCACTATCAAGAGGTTCATCAACTTCTAAACCGTCGTGCTGGTGGTTGGCCAACTTCTATATTTTGTACTCCTCAAAACAAACCATTTTTTGCAGGAACATATATACCACCAGAATCTAGTCAAGGTTCTATTGAGGGTATGGGGTTTAAAGAACTATCTCGTCTTATCGGTAGTAAAGTTTCTCAAAATGATGCACAGATTATTAAAAATGCTGATGAGATAGAGGGGTTTTTAAAACATAAAGAACATCCAAAAGAGGCAACTGTACTTAAAGAATCATTTGTTAAAAACTTTATGCTTCAAGCTCAAAACAACTATGAACATAAAAATGGTGGTTTCTCAGTAGCACCAAAATTTCCTCACGCTTCAACGCTCAACACTCTTTTAACTGTTGATAGACTCTTTGATGAAAAACCTGCCAAAGCGATGGTAGTAGATACTCTTAACTCTATGAAAAGAGGTGGTATATATGACCTTGTAGATGGTGGTTTTTGTAGGTATAGTGTAGATGACAGATGGCTAGTGCCTCACTTTGAAAAAATGCTTTATGATAACGCCCTACTTTGTGAAGTTTACACGCAAAGTTATTTAACATATAAAGATGAAAATCACTTAACTATCGCTAAAGAGATAGCCGACTTTTGGTATAACTTTATGAGTGAAGACAACCTTTTTTATTCTGCAAGTGATGCAGATAGTGAGGGTTCTGAGGGAACGTATTTTGTATATAGTTATGATGAAGTTTATAATGCTTTAAATGATGCTAACTATAAAAATATTGAGGTTATGTTAGAAGAGATGAGTGTTACTAAAGAGGGTAACTTTGAGGGTAAAAATATTATTCGTTTTGAAGATGGTGTTATTCCTAAAGATTTTGAAGATATTAAACCTCTCCTTCAAAAAATCCGTGCAAAAAGAGTCTATCCATTTATAGACCAAAAAGTTCAAGTTTCTTGGTCGGCGATGATGATTAAATCTCTCTTTATTTTAGGGGCTATTGATGAAAAATATACTGATAGAGCAACAAAAAGTTTAGATGCACTTTTAAAAACTATGTATATTGATGGAACACTTTACCATACAACACTTATACATAAAACTCCGAAAATAGAAGCATTTTTAGAAGATTATGCCTTTCTTTCTTCTGCCCTTATAACAGCTTATAAACATACTCAAAATGAGCTATATCTTGTAAATGCACAAAGATTTGCAAACAAAGCCCTTGAAGAGTTTTATAAAAAAGGGGAGTGGTTATTTAGTACAGGAGAGTTCCAAACAAAAGCTGAAACATCAGACAATACATACACAAGTTCTATAAGTGTAATGTTAGATGTACTTATCTCTCTAGGCACTCTTTTAGAAGATGAAAAATATACTCATTTTGCATTTAAAACGATGGAGTATAACTCTTACGATTTAGGACGTAAACCTATCTATTCTCCATTTATGTTAAAACAGATGTTTAGATATTTAAAAGGGGATAGAGTTGTGAAATCTACTATTGAAAATTTAGATGCAAATAGTTCTGCACTTGTAAATCTAAAATATCCATTTATACAGTATAAACAGAGTGATGATAGCTCTTTTATGGTTTGTGGGGAGAAGAGTTGTTTTGCTCATAGTGATGATGTGAAGAGTTTGGATAAGTTAATTAAAAAATCATTAATATAAAAGGATTAAAAATGGGTTCAAAACGTGTTATGGTAGAAGATGAATTAACAGAAGATACAAATATAGAAGAGATTACTCATAATGACAGAAGAGTAAGTTTGGAAAAACAAGAGAAAAAAGTAGAAATAAAAAATAGAAATAAAAATGGCACAAGAGTAGCTGTTTGGATAAAAACTGAAGTGCTTGAATATGAAAAAGAGTTAAAGCGTCTTCAAATAGAACTTTTAAAAATGCAAAACCATATTAAAGATACAGGCGATAAAGTTTTGATGATTTTTGAAGGACGTGATGCAGCAGGAAAAGGTGGGACTATTAAACGTCTTACCGAACACCTTAACCCTCGTGGTGCAAGAGTTATCGCCCTAGATAAGCCTAGTGATGTTGAAAAAACTCAATGGTTCTTCCAACGTTATGTACAACACCTTCCATCAGCAGGAGAGATAGTTCTTTTTGATAGAAGTTACTATAACCGTGGTGGTGTTGAGCCTGTTATGGGATTTTGTACACAAGAGGAGCATAAAGAGTTTTTACATGAAGTTCCAGAGTTTGAAAAGATGCTTATAAACTCAAATATTAAAATCTTTAAGTTTTATTTCTCTGTTTCTAAAGATGAGCAAAAAAAGAGATTTGACAAACGTCGTACTGATCCATTAAAACAGTATAAACTCTCTCCAGTAGATGAAAAATCACAAGGTTTATGGGATAAATATACTATTGCTAAATACTCTATGCTTTTAGCTTCTCATACAGACCATGCACCTTGGACTATTATACGTTCGGACAATAAAAAGAAAGCTCGTATAAACTGTATCAAACATATATTAAAGCATATAGACTATACAGACAAAATTTCAAAAAAAGAATTAAAAACTGATAATAAAATTTGTATTGATGCTAACGATGAAATCCGTATTATGGAAACAGAGATGTCTTTGAAGAAGAACTAATATGAAAAGATTAAAATTATATTCCGTACTCAATACGGAATATAGTCTTAAAATTTATTGAGAAAGAGAGCTTGTTGTATCTTCACTAGCACTCATAACATCTGTTACAGTTTTTTCTAAATCTGTATCACTTCCAAAAAAGCCATCTTTATTTATCTCAAGTTTTGCAGTTAAAGCTGTCGCCGTTTCAAAATCAAATCCAGCTAACTCAAATTTTGCATCTAATTCTAGTGTAACCTCAGCATCTAAACCATCTAAACCTAATATTTTATAAATAGCATCTTTATTTACATTTGATAGTTCTGCTTCTACATCACCAGTTTCTACTTTTATATCAGCACTATTAAATAAATCTTCAACAAGTTCTGCTTTATCAGTAACTTTAACTATTGTATCATTAATATTTTTTACTGTTAATGCTAAACCATCAGTTGCCATTCCAGAAGCATCAAGAGACTCTAACTCTTTGTTTAAATCTTTAGCTTTAGCTTCTTCTAAATCAGATAAATTTGTTTGAGCGTCTATCATACTATCAATAGCATCAGATAAATTTTCATCTGTTTTTAATTTACTTGCTATACTATTAAAAACTGCTTGAACATTCTCTGTATCTACAAGTTCAGCAACTTTTTCTATCTGTAACGCTATTTTTAATAACTCTTCATTTCCATCTTCCATAGTATTTTTATCTAAATCATCAACTTGAATCCCTAGTTTTTGAGCTACTTCAGATTTTACTGTTTCTAAATCCATATCAGGATTTTCAACTTGATACTCAGTTACTAAAGTTGTTAATGGTGTGATATGGTCTTCATCCATATTTTGAGCTATCATAGATAACTGACCTGTAAACTCCTCTTTTGTAACTTTATCTATACCACCTTCTACTATAATAGGTTTTCCTAAATCTGCTTCAGGAATTTCTAATGAATATTCTCCATTATCATCTGTTGTTGTATTTAATTCATCATTATCAAATTTACTATTTTCATTTGCATCTAAATAAACATTTGCACCTTGAAGTTCAGGGTCTGATGCGATTCCAGAGATAATTACTTTTCCCTGCTCTGTTTGTTCTACTGGTGTTACCGTATTTGAACTACTATCATCCGAACTGTCGCTACTCCCACAACCTACTAAAAGTGAACTTGCAATTACTGAGATTGCTACTAATTTAATTGTTTTTGTGTATTTCATAACTTGTCCTTTTTATGTTTTGTTAGGAGAATTATAGCATTAAAGTGTTAGTGAAGTGTTACTTACTTTATCTATTCAAACTAATATTTGGTGTAAATGCCTTTGTACTGACATTAACAATATCCCCAACACTCAAACTTTGTGCCTCTTGAGAACTCACAACAACCTCAACCAACTGCTGACCAATAGCGATAATAGCTATATAAATAACATCTACTTTCATTATTTCTAAAATCTCCCCCTCAAAAGAGAACTTCTGTGTTCCACGAGTTTTAAGAAGAACATCTTTAGGAGAACCATCATCTATAATCTCTCCCTGCTCCAAAACTATCACTCTTGAAGCTAAACGATATATCTCACTAGGGTCGTGACTTACCATAATCGTAGTTGTACCAAACTCTTTATGAAGAGTAAGTATCTCATTTTGAAGTTTTATTCTCATAGAGGGGTCAAGTGCAGAGAGTGGTTCATCCATCAGTAAAAGCTTAGGTCTATTCATCAAAGCTCGACACAAACTCACACGCTGTTTCTGTCCTCCACTCAGAGTATTTGGCAAACGCTTTTTGAGTTCACTTAGCTCTGTTATCTTTAAAAGATGATTTGCTAAAGTTTTATCTTTATTGACAAAAAGTAGATTTTCTTCAACTGACATATTTGGAAACAGAGCATAGTCTTGAAACACAAAACCGATACCCCTTTTTTGAGGAGGAAGAACAGTCTTTGCATCAAGCCAAGTTTCATCCCCTATCTCTATCTTACCCTCAGCATCTTCAAGCCCTGCTAAGATACGAAGTAATGTTGTTTTTCCACTTCCACTTTGACCAGCTAGAGCTATAAAATCATTTTCTTTTATATTTAGATTTATGTTTAAGTTCATTAAGCCGTTTGAACCGTGAAGTTTTTTGTTTATGTTTATTTTTATACTCATCTTTATCCCCTAAACCCCAAACTTCTTACTCTCACGCCCATTAAAACTATAAACACTCAACAAAACAAGAAAACTTATAATAACCATAATCCCACTATAAATATGTGCAGACTCATAATTCATAATCTCCACCATCTCATATATAGCGACCGAAGCGACCTTTGTTTCTTCAGGAATACTCCCTCCAACCATCAACACCACTCCAAACTCTCCGACTGTATGCGCAAAAGTGATGATTATAGCTGTTAAAACTGCTGGTTTTATGTTTGGTAAGGCGACTTTAACTATCGTTTCAAATTTACTTTTTCCTGCGATGTAACTTGCTTCTAACATATTTTTATTTATAGACTCAAATCCACCTTGAAGAGGTTGAACCATAAAAGGAAGAGAGTAAAAACAACTAGCAACTACTAAACCTGTAAAATTAAACACTAAAGTAATACCAAAAACATCTTCAAAAAACAGACCGATAGGGGAATTATTGGAAAGAGATACAAGAATATAAAAACCTAAAACTGATGGTGGTAAGACTATTGGAAGAGCAGTTAATGCTTCAAACAAAGGTTTTGCTTTAGAGGTAGTTTGTGATAACCACCAAGCAAGAGGAACACTTATAAAAAAAAGTATTATCGTAGTAAGTGATGCTAATTTAAAAGAGAGTAAAAAAGGTTGATAATCTAAATTTAAAATAGTATCAATCATCTAAAACCTCAGCAATAGACAACTCACTCGCTTTTATAAAAGCCTCTACTCTATCATCTACTTGTAAATTCATTTTTTTTGATGATGCTACTGTAATTATAGACTCTAAAACAGTATCAAAAAAACGAAGCTCTATACTACTCAGAAGTTGCCCATTTTCGATAGCAATGATTGTAGAACTTAATTTATTAGAGTAGCTTACATCTCCACTAAAGTTTTTAGCTATGGCTATATGAGATGGTTTTACTATTAATTTTACTTTTGTTCCTATCTTTATGTTTTGAGCTAAATCTAAACTCATCATAGAAAGTGTTGTTCCATAAGCATTAAATTTTACGATATGTAAACTATCACAACTCTCAATACTCGTTACAGTTGCTAAAAAAATACTCACGGTATTAGATACCCAAAATCTTTTAATATCTTTTGAGCTTTATCACTTAACATAAAATTATAAAAGGCTAAAACATCACGATTACCTTTTGCTCTTTTTAAAAGCACTATTCCTTGACTAATAGGTGTGTAGAGCTTACTATCTACCTCCGCCCAATGAATATTTTTTTTAAAATGTTTCATTCTAGGAGAAAAAAGTGAAGATTTTGCGATAAAACCTAAATCTGAAGCAGTTACAGTATAAGAAACTGTTTGAGAGATAGACTCTCCATATATAAACTTCTTTTTAATATCATTATATACTCCAGCATTTTTAAGTGCCTCAGCCGTTGCTATACCATAGGGTGCTGTTTTAGGATTTGCTACTGCTATACGTTTGATTTTTGAATTTTTAACTATCTCTATACCTTGAGTAAAATCTCTCTTTTTACTACTTAAATAAGCCAAACTCCCTTGAGCATATACAAGAGGTTTTGTGATAGCTATACCTTTGGCATAAAGAGCCTCTGGATATTTCATATTTGCCGACATAAAAAGCTGGTAGGGAGCGCCATATCTTATTTGAGCGGTAAGTTTTCCACTACTTCCTAACGTCACTCTTACTTTTATATCTGGATTTTGTTTATGAAACTCTTTTTTTAACTCATCTATCGCATAACTTACATTTGCAGCGACTGCTATACTTATATTTCCAGCATATAAAGAACTTGTAAAAAGTAAACTTCCTAATAATAATATTTTAAACATTTTTCTCTCTCCTTAATTTTTATGCACTAGATATTTATAAAACTCATTTTCAAGTATTTTTATATCTATCGGTTTAGCAACAAATCCATTCATACCTGCATTTAAAAATCTTTCCCTATCTCTATCTAACGCATTTGCAGTTAAAGCTATCATAGGTGTTAATACGAGGTCTTTATCTTGCTCAAACTCTTTCATCTGTTTCATCGCTTCTAATCCATTTAGATTTGGCATATTTTCATCTAAAAGCACCATATCAAACTTCTCTTTTTTAAATATTTTTACCGCTTCTAAACCATCATCTGCTATTGTATAGTCTATCCCATAATCATCAAGAATTATTCCTATTAGCATCTGATTAGTTTTATTATCTTCAGCTACTAATACTGAACCTTGAAACTCAACTGTCTCATCTAACTCTTTTGTCTTTTTATTAGGTGCTTTAATATTATTTATTCCAGTATCATTTATCGCTTCTACAATAGACTTTGGAACAAAAGGAGAGTAAAGAGGTACAATATGATTACTATTAGCTATTTTTACAGAGTTAGAACGAAGTATAGCTATTGCTGGTACTTTAGCCTCTATAATATCCAGATTATAGAGATCATCTGGAGTAAAAAGTAAAATATCATAACCATCTTTTTGGTATGTGTCTAACTCTAATATGACCTCTATTCCAAAATCTTGCAGATATTTTTTCATAATTTTTAGATTCTCTTTACACTCAGCACAACTATTAAGAAGTGCAAATCTTAAATTTGAAAAATTTTCAGGATTTATAAGTTTTTTATGTGTATTATCTACTATTTCAATCGGTATACTTAATCTAAATGTTGAACCTTTCCCCTCTTCACTCTCTAATATTAAAGTACCATCCATGAGACTAGCTAGTTTTGAAGATATGGATAAACCTAAACCTGTTCCACCATATTTCCTAGTTGTAGAACCATCCGCTTGTTCAAAGGCTGAAAAAACTTTCTCTTTATTCTCTTTTGATATACCTATTCCTGTATCTTTAACAGTGAGTATAAAATTTGATTTCTTGATAGAAATAGTTACATTTATCTGCCCATTTTGAGGTGTAAACTTAATAGCATTACTCAATAAATTTGATAAGATCTGTTTTACTCTTACAGAGTCTATATTTATACTTTGTGCCATATTTGGGTTAATATAAGAAACATACACTAAATGCTTCTCATACGCTTTTGAAGCAAAAAGTAAAATAGCATTACTAAACTCTTCAAGAGTTTCTGTTTTATGCCTATCTATAATAAAATGTCCACTCTGAATTTTTGAAAAGTCTAGAATATCATTTATTATAGTAAGTAAAGATTTTCCACTTGAATTTATAATATTAAGATAATTCAAAATCTTTTCATTTTTCATCTGTTTTTGAATAATTTTTACAAAACCAAGAATAGCATTTAATGGTGTCCTAATTTCATGAGACATATTTGCTAAAAATTCATCTTTTGCTATAACACTGTTTTCTGCCACATTTTTTGCTTTTATTAACTCAATTTTATTTTTTTCTAAATCTTTTATTTTTTTAGATAAGCTTGTTTTTAAATATTTATCATCCATATCGTGAAATATTATAATAGTTGCTAACATTATTTGTATCACAATGGAGATAATATTATCTGTAAAAATAAGAGCATTCATAAGCAAAACAAATATTGCCATAAAATGAGTTAATTTAATTCTAAATAATGGATTTAATAAAACAGCTTTAAGAGAACGAACTCTTTTTTTCTCATAATCTTTTATATGTCCATCTAATATATCCATCTAATAACCTTGATATAGTTTATCTTTAATTACTATAGAAAGATACCTAATAAAAATAAATATATACTTAACAATACGCTACAATAAGTAATGACAAAAAAAATATTACTCTTAGAAGATGATAAACTACTCGGCGAAACGATAAAAGAGCTTTTAGAGTATGAAAACTATGAAGTGACTCTTGTTGAAGATGGTGTTATCGCTTCTGAAGTTTCTTATGAAAAAAAATTTGACTTATATGTATTTGATATAAATGTTCCAGAGATAAATGGTCTTGAACTTTTAGAAGCATTACGTAATGCTAATGATTCAACTCCCGCTATCTTTATAAGTGCTTTAGTAGATTTAGAAACTATCTCTAAGGGGTTTTCAGTTGGTGCAGATGACTATATTAAAAAACCTTTTTTTCCTGAAGAGTTACTTATTAGAATAAACGCTAAACTAGCATCTCACGAAAAAATCATTACATATAATAATATAGAGTTTAATACTAAAACAAAAATGATAAAAAAAGATGGTCATATTATATCTCTAGGAGAGGTTCAAGAGAAACTTTTTGAGCTTTTTATAAATAATATGAATCAAGTGTTAGATAAAGCGATACTCCTCGAGTGTTTAGAAAAACCCTCTTCTGGAGCATTGCGGACTGCTATCACAAAACTCAAACACTCAACAGATTTAGAGATTGAAAATATAAGAGGAGTTGGTTATACACTTGAGCAAAGTTGAAAGAGAATCCTTTTTAAAGAGCTTTTTACTTTTTTTTTCATCTTTAAGTATACTTATCTCAACTCTTTTTTACCTCAACTATATCAAAGAGATAAAAACAGTTGATGAATCTCTTTTTTCTCAGATGCGAGTGTGTAGTTTTGACCTACAATGTAAAAACTTTATAATAGACTTTGCACCCATCAAAGAGCAGGAACTTTACACTCTTTATAAAGACACCAAAGGGCTTCGTAGTTATTTTCCTATTGCTGGAGCAGATGATTATTATTTAA
>Ga0256837_1000833_pt1 | contig 23627 bp, 20 predicted proteins | sample 4562384metaG_FD_185976 | JGI IMG/M metagenome (GOLD analysis project Ga0256837, IMG submission 185976) | Hydrothermal vent microbial communities from Guaymas Basin, Mexico - 4561-384 | ecosystem: Environmental > Aquatic > Marine > Hydrothermal vents | place: Mexico: Guaymas Basin | collected...
GTCATTACACAGATTAGTGATGAAGGTAATGGTTTTGATACTCAAATGCTAAGTACAATTTTTAGAAATCAGCAGAGATTCAATGGACGGGGTGTGTTTGTGTCTCGTAGAAACTCTTTAGGAATTTACTACAATACAAAAGGAAATTCAGTACTTTATCTTAATAAGATAGATATTAACAAATGACTTGTAAATAAGATTAGGGATATAATTTTAAAAAACAAGGAAGATAAAATGTCTGCAAAAGAAGAAGCATTAGCATATCATATCGCTAAAAATGAGTTTGATACAAATGGTAAAACAGGAACACTTTTAACAAAGTCGTGTAGTACTCAAGAGGAGCTAGCACTAGCTTATAGTCCTGGTGTAGCATTTCCTTGCCTTGAGATAGAGAAAGATTTAGACAAAGCTTATGACTATACGAACAAAGGTAATCTTGTAGCAGTTGTTAGTGATGGAACAGCAGTTCTTGGACTAGGAGATATTGGACATTTAGCTGGAAAACCTGTTATGGAAGGCAAGGGTGTTCTTTTTAAATCTTTTGCAAATGTTGATGCTATAGATATTGAACTAAATACTAAAGATACAGAAGAGATTATCAAGATAGTCTCTTCTATGGCTGATAGTTTTGGTGGCGTTAACTTAGAGGATATCTCTGCACCTAGATGTTTTGAGATAGAAGAGCGTTTAAAAGAGATATGTAATGTTCCTGTTTTTCATGACGATCAACATGGAACAGCTGTTATAACAACTGCTGGGCTTATGAATGTAATGGAAATGAGTGGTAAAAAAGCTCAGGATTTAAAAGTTGTTATTATTGGAGCAGGTGCAGCTGGAATAGCATGTGGAAATATGTATAAACTCTTAGGTGTAGAGCATATTGCAATGCTTGATTCAAAAGGGGTAATTCATAGTGGTAGAGATGATTTAAATAAGTACAAACAAAAATTTGCCTTAGATACAGAAGATAGAACATTAGAAGATGCTATGAAAAATGCAGATATGGTTCTAGGTCTCTCTAAGCCTGACTTAATAACACCAGAGATGGTAAAAAGTATGTCAGATGCAAATCCAATCATCTTTGCTTGTGCAAATCCAAACCCTGAAATAAAACCACCTGTAGCAAAAGAGGCACGTCCTGATATTATTATAGGTACAGGTAGAAGTGATTATGCAAATCAAGTAAATAATGTTTTAGGTTTTCCTCAGATTTTTAGAGGTGCACTTGATGTAAGAGCAACTAAAATTACTGAAAATATGAAAATGGCAGCAGCAAAAGCTCTCGCTTCATTAGCAAAAGAGGAAGTACCTCAAAGAGTAAAAGATGCTCATCATAGAGAAGTTATGGCGTTTGGAAGTGAGTATATCATTCCATCACCTTTTGATAGACGTGTTTTAGTATGGGTAGCATCAGCAGTAGCTTCAGCCGCTATTGAAGATGGCGTTGCACGTATAAAAGATTTTAATCTTGATGAGTATAGAGTAAAGTTAGAACGTCTAGCAAAACATTTAGATGGAGAAATTTAGGACTCTTAGTGAGTCTTAATGAACTCTGTCATATCTAAATGAGTTAAAGGTTTAGCATAAAAATAACCTTGAATAGTAGAACAGTTGTTTTCAAGTAGAAAATTTTTCTGTTCTATATCTTCTATCCCCTCAGCAATAACATGTAAATCAAGAGAATCAGCTAAGTTTATAATGAGTTTTACAAGTGTAGCTGCACTCTGACTATGGGGTAGGTCAATAACAAATGAGCGATCTATTTTCAACTTACTAACGGGAAGTTTTTGTAGATAAGCTAAAGAAGAGTAACCTGTTCCAAAGTCATCAATAGAGATATTTATACCTAATGCTTGTATCTCTTCTAGCATCTCAATAGATCTTTTAGGATCATCCATAATTTGAGATTCAGCAACTTCTAACTCTAACCAATCAGGATCAAAACTTAAACGAAGAAGTGTCTCTTTTAAATAAGGTATATAGGTATGATCTTCGAGTAGTTTAATAGAGAGATTTAGAGAGAGTCTTCCTATAGATGGAGACTCTTTTTTCCAGACTATAAAAGACTCCATAGCACTTCTCATAACAAAAAAATCAATATCTTTTATAAGGTCATAATCTTCTGCAATTGGTATAAATTTTATAGGAGGAATTATTCCCATAGTTGGGTGTATCCACCTTACTAGGGCTTCCATTCCTATAAGTTTCTCATTATTGGCGTTTATCTGTGGTTGGAAATAGACTTCAAATTCATTGTTGATAACAGCATCTCTAAGGTCAGTCAAGAGTGCCATTTTTTCATTTATGTCATCACTCAGGGATGTATCATAAAATTTGACACAGTTTTTACCAGATTTTTTAGCTAAGTGAAGTGCAGCATCAAGGTTTTGAATAAGGTCTGCACTACAGTTTCCATCATGCGGAAATCGAACTATACCTAATGATATAGTAATAAAAATACGTTGAGATCCAATTTGAAAAACCTCTTTAACTGTATCCATAATAGCACTGTTAAAGATATGAATATTACCAAGAGAGTTAGAGCTAATAAATACATAAAATTCATCAGGTCCGCTTTTACTTAAAAGTTCTTCTTGCCCAAGTATATTTTTAAGTCGGTTGGAGAGTTCTAATGCGAGTTTGTCAGCAAAATCATATCCATACGAGTCATTTATATCTTTAAAATTATCTATATCAATTTTAATAATTGAAAACTTTTCTTCTTTTGGCGAAAATATTGTTTGATTTATATTTTTCATAAAGAGTCTTCTGTTTGGTAGTCGAGTAACTACATCATAGTTTTCAACTTCAAACATATACTTTTCTAAAAGTGCATTTTGTTCTTGTAAAAGCTCTTTTTGGAGGCGATTTCTTCTCTCATATATGGAGATAAAAACACTAAATACCATAAGAGGGAAGAGACCAAAAATAGCACTTTTAAAGTCAATTGTATCCATTTTAAAATATTGAGTAGAGAGGATGACTAAGATAGATAAAAAGAGCATAAAATAGGCAAACTTTTTATCACTTAAAAAAAGAACAATCATGATTTGAACAAAAAACCAGCTAATCCCAACATGTGCATTTGTATTGTTTATGTATGTAAAAGAGACTATTAACAAAGAGAAGAGCATTACAAATTTTATGAGAGCATTAAAATACTTTTTATCTTTACGAGTTAAGTAAATAACCAGTAGACCGACAAATGAGTAAGTAATATCAACAAATCCTTGTAGATTCTCTCCTCTAAAAAAACGTATAAATGAAGCTGAAGTCACTACAAATAAGTTGAGTATTAGCAGAACATTGAAAAATTGATATTTTAATTTTAAGTCACTCTCTTGTTTTGTAAAAGTAAAGCCACTTTGTAAATAATTTTCGAAGTTTATTTTTATCATATGGGCAGTATTATAACTAAATATAATAAAAACATAATTAAATAATCGTCTTTGACGATTTATAAAATAGTTTAAGCCCCATTTGTGACTTGTAATCAAGTTTATATGAGATAAGTTTTAGATATTCTAAAATATCCGATTCAGCTATTTCTGTTTTTTGAGCTGTTTTTTGTAAGATATATCTAGGAATCTTAATAGGACTTTTTAAAAACTCTTTTTCGATTTTTTTATAAAGGCTTTTATCTTTGTGAAAACAGAGAAGTGCAAATACAAAGGGTAAATTATGGCGTTTGTTCCACTCTTTAGCTAGATCTATGTAGTTGCTGTTTTTAAGGGCATATCGAAGTGCTTTATCTCCTATAATCACTTCTCCTTTTAAACCTAAAATAGCTGCTAAAACATTTGATGATGCAGACTCTACATCTTTTAGAGAGTTCTCTTGTGGAATAACAATAACACTCTGAACATCTTTTTTAGCGATAATACCTAACCCAACATTAGAAGATTTTTGTGCACTTATACTAGAGATAAAAGCAGCATCAACACGACGGGAATGAAAGGCACTATTGATTTTAGCAGGGACATCTTTTTTATACGCCATACTCATCTTTGCACTAGAACCTTTTGTAAAGCGCTTCATGAAAACATGAAAAGGGAGTAAGTTAATATATTCTATTTTTCCAAAAACCATAAAAGAATTATACACTACTTAACTTATCTTTGATATAATCGCACTAATATATAAAAAAGGTGCAGTATATGGTAACAGTAGACTTTTTAGGACCCATACAAAAACCAAGTTTAGAGTTAGAGATAAGTAACTTAAATGAACTTGCAAAGATTTTACAAAAAGATGCAGAGTTGAGTGAGTGGTTAGAGAACTGTGCAGTAGCTGTAAATGATACTCTAGTAGCTTCTCTAGAAGTGGCTTTAAATGATGGAGATAAAGTTTCACTTTTACCTCCTGTTTGTGGTGGTTGAGATATGTCAATAGATAGTAAATTAGAGATTTATAATGGGGCATTAGATGTTCCATATATTGTAAAAAAATGGTATGAAGAGGAATTAAAAAGCAACTATGGTGCATATATTCCTTTTATTGGGACCGTTCGAAGCGAAGATGGGATAGATGGTCTGAGTTTTGATATTTATGAACCTATTCTTTACTCATGGTTTAATGCATGGCAAGAGAAAGCAGAAAAAAAAGGTGCAGTTATAAAGATGGCTCACTCTAGAGGGGATGTTATGCTTCATGAGTCCTCTTATATTGCAGCTGTTTTTTCACCTAAACGCCGAGTTGCACTAGAACTTATAGATGAGTTTGTTGAAGATTTTAAGGCGAGTGCACCTATATGGAAGTATGACTTAAAAGATGGGCATAGAATCTATGCTAAAGATCGTTCAACTGCTATTGAAGGTAGTGGTTTATTAGGAGTGTCATCATGAGTTTTCTCGCTTACGAAGCAAGCCAAAATATGCTTGAACTTTTAGAAGTAAACGCCAATAGATTTGAGAGAGTACCTTTGAGTAGCTCTTTAGGAAGAGTTCTCGCTGTAGATATAGTTGCAGAGTTTAATGATCCTCAGTTTCCAACTGCCTCTATGGATGGATATGCTGTTAAACATGAAGACTTAGCCTTAGGTGAGTTGAGTGTTTTAGGTGACAATCCTGCTGGACATGATGAGATTAGAGAGTTGAAAATAGGTGAGTCTATAAAAACTTTTACAGGCTCTATGATGCCTAAGGGTTCTGATACTCTTATTCAGATAGAAAATGTTACATTTGCTGATGGTAAGATAACTATTGATGAAGAAGTTCCCAAGGCTAATGCTGTTCGTCCTATAGGTGAAGGGTATAGAGCTGGAGATATTTTAATTGCAAAAGGTACGAAGATAGGTTTTGCTGAGATAGGTGTTATGGCTGGGCTAAATCAAGTGATGGTTAAAGTTGCCGTTCGCCCTCGTGTGGCAGTTATTGCAACTGGTAGTGAGATATTGGACTTAGGTGAAAATAGTACAAACCCTGCACAGATTAGAAGTTCAAACAACTATACTTTAGCAGCACTCTTTGAAGCAGCTGGTGCAGAAGTGATACAGTTAGGGACAGCCCCTGATGATAGAGATGCCATTATGAAAACATTTCAAACGGCACTAGAATCAGCAGACATACTTGTAAGTACTGGTGGGGTGAGTGTTGGAGATTACGACTTTGTAAAAGATATAGTTCCTCGTTTGGGCGCTGATGTTGTTTTTAAAGGTGTTGGGATTAAACCTGGTCGTCATATCATGTTAGCTCAAAAGAGTGAGAAGTTTATCTTAGCTCTTCCTGGGTTTGCCTACTCTTCAACTGTAACATCTATCTTATATGCTCTGCCTTTGATTGCAAAGATGTTAGGAAAAGCGAAACCTTTTAAAACTGTAGCTGCAAAACTACAGAGTGATTTTACTAAAAGAAGTAAATTTACTGAGTTTACAGCTTGTAATGTAGTTGTGGAAGATGGTGAGTATGCCATAAACTTTGAGGGGAAAAAAGTTGGAAGTTCTGCAATACTTACAAATATGCTCAATGAGTCAGCACTTATGATTGCAGGGGAAGATGATAAGTTCTTAGAGAGTGGAACGTATGTAAATATAATTTTAATGGACAATTTTTAATGAAAGTTTTTTCTGTAAACGCCCAAACTAAAGAAGTAGAAGAGTTAGATATTGAGATACAGGCAAATAGTATTTACACTTTTTTTAGCTCAATTCTAATAGATGAGTTAGATAGTTTAAATAAGCATATGATTTATAGTGATGCAAATGCACTTAGTGAGAAAAAGACTCCTTACTACATAGGTGAACAACTTATTGTAGGGGATGCACTTATCGTAGGAAAAGAGGAGTTTACTGATCTTGATGTTAGTATCACTAAAGAGGAGCTAGAATCACTCATAGTTAAGGATGTAAGCAGTTTCTATCAAGAGGTACTAGAGATACTCTCAGCTACAGATATAAACCTCTACCGTCAGTTTAGACTCTCTCACAATGGTGAAGATTTAGCCTTAAATACAGAGTGGGTTCTTTATACTTTTAATATGGCTGATGATAGAACCAAAGAGTACTTTATAAATGAGCTTAAAAAAGCTCTTGATGTATCTCAAACGCCAGAAGAGTTTATGCAGAAGATGGCTGGACTTGCTCTAAATGCAGCAGGGTAGGCTTCTTTGTAAAAAAAGATAAGAAGCATAGACTCCTATAAGATAAACTGTAGCTTGAAGGAGTCGAAATTTGTAAGCTTTTATATATTTATCTACTCCTTTTAAAATAGTATAAACAATGCTTACAAAGAGTAATTGACCTAATTCTATCCCTATATTAAAACTAAATAGTGCCAATGGAATTTCTCCTTTTGGTAATCCTATATCTCCCAAAACTGATGAAAAACCAAAACCATGAAGTAAACCAAATACAAAAGCTGTAGCTGCTAAATGTTTTCTACTTAGTGAATTTGGTTTAAGCAGAAGAAACTCTCTTGCCAAAAATATAATACTAAGGGCAATCATAGCTTCAACAAAAGGTACAGAGAGATGTATAATACCAAGAACAGAAGATGCCAAAGTAAGTGAGTGTGAAAGGGTAAAAGCTGTTATGGCAAAAAGTAGAATTTTCACAGATCTTGCTAAGACAACGAGTAGAAAAACAAACATTAGATGATCGTAACCTTTCATAATATGAGTAAATCCAAGGTGAATATAATTTATAGCGAGTGAAAGGTATGAGGATTTTTTGCTGAGTTGTACAAATGGTTTTGAAGCTCGGAAAAGTGCTTGTTGTTTAAAATCTCTATTTTTATAAAAAAGTACTACTCCCCTATCTAGTTTAACTAGCCCCTCTATCCATATTTTATGAGAAAATAGAGCTTTCTCCTGACATAAAAGTGAATATTTTTTGATAATAAAACCATTTTTAATATATTTTTCTATAGGAGATATTTTATGACATGAATTTGGATATTGAATAATTAAATCTTTTACATTTATATCTAGTATAGGTTTTTTATAAACTACATTGATATGTAATTTATTTATCTGAGTCATTTCAAAATAGGATAAACCAGATTGATGTGCATAAAGTGCTGTTAAAAAAACAAGGATAAGAAGTAGATGTTTCATTCAGGAAGTCTCTTAAATGCTTTTTGCATCGTATGGAGGATGATTTCTTGTTTATAGTCTTGATAGACTCTTCCTTGAACACTATCGAATGTCTCTACTTTGAGAGGTTTTACTTCTGATATATAGATAAGCTGAAGACCATAGGGCGAGGGTATAGTCTTATGCCATACTCCTGTTTTGAGATTAAAAACTTTATGTGTAAAATAATTTCCATAAAGTTTTTTTAACTCTTTATATGTAATGTTAGAGATAAAATATTTTTCTTTTGAAGGTTTTAGAATTTTTTTTACTTCTTTAGGAGTTTTTGAAGTTATTTGAAGCATATCTAACATATCATCAGCTTGAGAAGATTCATTTTTTTTAAAAAATATTTGATAAAATGAGAGACTTTTTTTAATTGAATAATCATCAATATGTTTTTTATAGTATTGAAAAAGAGTCTCTTCGGAAGGCTCTTTTATTTTTAGATTTGAACGTAAAACTAACTTCATCTTTTGAATAAGCATCTTCTTAATAGTGCTATCATTTTCATAAAGTTTAAGCTTTATAGCTTGATGAAGTAGTCTTGTATCAAAACTTTCACTTTTAGGTTTATTTAAAAAGTGAAAGAGAAGATATCCAAAAAGAAAAAATATAATCAATGGCTCTTTAGAGAGCATTGAAATTTTTTTAATGATCATACAAGAACTCGTATTTCATAAAAATCTCGAAAGTACTTCCATCTATACCATTTACAGAGTCACTATAGTTAGCTGAGAAGAGAAGATGATCTTGTGTATTTACTTTTCCTCCGTAGCCTACACTTCCTCCGTATCCTGTGTTCTGTGCAAAACTATTGTAGTATGAAGATAGAGTAAAGAAAGGTCTCCATACTCTTGTATAAATTTTTGAGTTTGTCATACCATAAGAGAAGTTTAGCCCTACATTATAATAATCTTCTGGTAATACTTTTTGGTTTGGTGCTTGTAGTTCATCTATAACACCACGAGAGCCATTAGTCTCGCTATAAATACCATTATCCACAAAAGTGGCTATTCTTAAATCGGGATAACTGCTACGTATTTGGTATGAAATCATAGCTCTTAAGTAGTTACTATTTCCTAAATGGACATCATCTTGTGAGTTATAACTATTGTATTGATAGAGTGTTTCTATTGATGTTGAAGGAAAAAGAGTCCAAAGTATTTTTGCCTCTAACATATCTTTTTTTCCTCCTAATAGCAGTTGTGTACTCTCTTGAACATCAATGTTTTTTGCTAAAGTAAAAGAGCTTTTAATATATCTATTTGATCTGTACTCTCCATTTAGTTTATATGATAGATAGGAACACATAGAGTTGTGATAATTAATATCAGCTCTAATAAAGCCTCTATTCATCCCTTTTTTGAGTGCAAAACCTGTTTGAAGTGTTTTGTTCGGGATATTATGCAAAATTGTTGTATCCATTGAGTTATTTGAGTAGTATTTTATATTACTATATATATAGTAATCATTTCGAAGGTAAGTACTATTTTCTAAAGTGAGATAATCTTGATGTAAAGGTTCTCTTACATAATAGGATGGTTTTACTCTAAAGAGATCAGTTCTCTCTTTAGAGAGGTTAAGATGAGATATATAAGCAGTTTGTGAATCATCATTTTTACTAAGTGCCTGATATGCTAATGTCTGTGCAAGCGAAATCTGTCCATCATTTTTTGCAGCAGCAGATGCATCATTCATAGATAGTTGTTTGAGTTGAAGATATAACATATTTTCAATTCCTGAGTGATTTTGAAGCATAACTGCATTGCTAAATCGTAACCATAAATCTTTTTTTTCTATTTTATTATAAATAGCGTGTTTTAAGTCTGCTTCTTGATGTTTACTTGCAAAGTTATATAGAAGTCTTCTATAGTGATCTTTATGTAAGTATGGTTTCGCTCTTTTGAGCTCTTTTTTAAATTTATCAGCAGAAATTAAATTTATTGAAGCATTAAAATAGTTATTAAGATATGTATCATCCTCTAAAAGAGTAGGTGTTTTTCTCGCTTCTTCTTGTAACTCTTCTCTTATCTCTTTTAATATTTTGAGAAAAGAGGCCTGATTACTTTTACTTTGGTAGATATAAGCCTGTAAAAACTTAAAGTCAACTGTTTTTGTAATTGCTAAGTTAGCATCTATTACCTTATCCATATAATAAGCAGCAAGATTTACATCTTGAAGATAATAATATGATGAAGCGAGTGGAAAATAAAAATCATTACTAAGGTTTTTATCTTGAGAAAGTAAATTTAAAGCACTTTTAAGTTCATTGTTAAATCCATATTGAATATAAAAATAGATTATGGAAAGTTGAATTTGAATACTGTTTTTACTTATTTTTAAAGCTTCTTTAAGTGATTTTAGAGCTTGTGCTTTATTATTGTAATGTATATAGAGTTTTGCTTTGATAAGCCAGTATTGGTAATCATTTCTTAATTTAGAGTTTTCTGCATCAAGTTTATTTATATGTTTGTTTAAGCTATCAAATTTGTGCTTATTAAGCGCATAGTTCGCATAACCATAAAAAATATAAGCAATTTTGTATTTTTTATATGCTAGAAGAGAACTCTCTGCAACAAGATCTAAATCAGTATCTTTTTTCATAAGAGCAATGCGTTCATAATCTACTAATCTTGCTTTTTTCATTTTATATAAAACAAGAGAAGCATCTGCAGCCACATGAAATTTTTGTAAATACCACCCTATATCACTAAGTAATTCATAGTATTTAGGGTCTTGTGTATTAGCATCTCCCATAAGTAGAATATTATATGATTTTGTCATATCTTTTTTTATATAATAATAACGAGAGATAAATTCAACATCTTGGATACTATAGTGTTTATGTTTCTCTAAGATATCTACAATCTTTTTTGCAAGATTTACTTCTCCCATATTTAAGTATATTCCTAAAGCTTTAGTTAAATATATCTCTTTTGTAGGATCTTTTTTATACTCATTAAGTAATATTTTTGCAGCACGTTGTGGTAAACCAATTTTTGAGGAGATAAAAATCATTCTATCTATATTTTTTTCGCTTGGATTCTCTTTTACTTGCTGCATTACCATTGGTTCGATTTTTTCATATTGGTAAGAACTTAATCCATAGTCTATAATATCATTTTGCAGTTTTTGATTGTGGTTGTCATTATAAACAAATATCATATATTTAAGTGCTTCAGCACCTCTTCCACTCCAACGAGATATCTCAGCCATTTTCTGATTCCAATATAAAGAGTTTGTATCTCGTTGATAGCCTATAAGTGCTGTTTTATAAGCATCATCTAAATCATTTACATAGAGAAAAGATTGAAATATCAATCTTAAATCTTCCTCTTCAGATGAAGATCTTTTTTGTTTAGTTTGTGTGGTTTTTATTGTTTTTGCATTCTTTTTATTTGTAAATCTATATTTATATGTTGTGGCTATTGTTGCTTTAGTATATTTTTTATGTAACTCTTTTAATTTTTCTTCTGCAGGGGCAATAGTATCATAGCATCCACATCGAACGGTTAAAACATTTGATATATGCATAATTTGGCAAGAGGATGGATAGTCAGACTTTTTGAGTATATTTCTATTTTTATCATTTGCATAGCTACTCTTTAGTTGAACAGTGTAACAGCTATCTTTTCCTTTAGCATAAACTAGAGATAAAAGAAGTAGTTGAATGAAGAGTATACGTAACATTATTGGTATTCCTTAAGTATTTTTAGAGAGAGTGTTGCAGCATTTTTTAAAGAGGCATTTCCAATATAGAGTTTTAAAATATATCTTCTCACTTTTGGATTATTGAAATAGTATGACTCTTGTGATTTTGCTAGTGCTACTGCATATTTAGGATATTTTCCTGCATTTAAACTCTCTATCGCTTTGTAAAAGTATGCTGTTTTTTTATGAGGATTTTCTTCACTACTAAAGAGTTTCATATAGATAGTGGAAGCCTCTCTATACTCTTTTACTGAAAAATTATATTGAGCAAGTTTGATTAACCAGTATCGTGATTTTTCTGATTTCTTTTCTAAAATCTTTAAAGTGTCTTTTTTAGAATAATTCTTGCTAAGAACATAGAAGAGTGCATCTTTCCATTTTTTATCCTCTTTTTTATCGATTTTTATAAGTACTTCTAGTGCTCTAGTAGCCTCTTTTGGCTTTTTAAGTTCCATAGATAAAAAATATAATGAGATGAAATTTTTAACTTTTACTTCATTATGAGTTTTAAGTGCATATCTATAAGCACTCTGTGTATTATGTAGAAAAAGAGATGCTTTTACTAGATAAGCATTATCATCTTTTTTATAAAATTTTTCATGTAAAATTGTTTTAAAGAGATACTGTAAAGTGTGATAAGCCTCTGTCTGTTTTACTGTATCATTATGATCTTGAGCATAGTAGTAGTTCTCTTGGGTTAGGATATAACTCTGTCTATATGCTTGTGAGCGTATTTTGTTATCTTTAGAGTGACGAAGAAATTTTAAAAGTTTATAGCTTACATCTTTTTTACCACTTCTAAGACTTTGAGTTGCTAAAATAAGCATTAAAGACTCATTAGTAGGATCATTTTTAAGCATATCTGTAAGATAGAGCATACTTAAATCGTAGTTAGATTGTTCCGAGATTATCTGCTCTTTTATTAGATCTTTAGGATAGAGCATAAAAAGTATGATACTAAATATTAAAAAAGTAGTGATTAGCTCTTTATAGCTAGCAACATATAGTTTTTCACTATTTACATTGGACATCTATATTCACTTTTTTAGTACTTTTATATTTTAAAGAAAGGGTAGTCCCATTTTTGTCTCTATGAACTTTCTTTGAGGATGTTAGTTTACATCCCTTTGGAAGATTAAATGTTAATCTCAATGGTAGGTAGCTACTAAAATTCATTTTTAGTGAAGATGAATTAAATATTTTGGTATCGACTTTACCATTTGCACTTATAAGGTAAGGGTTGTTTTTAAATCTATTATCTTCAACTTCTTTAAAAAGTACTTCAGAATCTTTTCCTACATGAAAATAAGTATGTTTTTCAAAATCACGTACTCCTAAAATATTTTTTGATACTTTAAAATCAATACCAGCATTCTCTTTTTCTACTCTCAGCGTTTTAATATTTTTCATTCCCTCTACTAAGAGTGTACCGTTATCTTCACTCATAGATACTGTATAGTAGTCCATTACCTTAGGAATATATTCGGATGTAAAGATTGGATTTACATCTTGTTTAATTGCCCAATCAAAAACATATTGAAGTGCATTGAGAGAGGCTCTTTTTGAACCAGAATAGAGATGATAGTAAACATCAATAGGTTTAAATCGTCTTGGCGAATTTGTAAGTTTAAAAGTTTGTATAACTTTTTTAAATCCCCAAAATGGACCTAGCCACTCATGTGTAAATATATTTTCATTTTGTGCACCAGTATAAATTTGATAGTAGTCTCCTCTTTGGAGACCTAAGGGAGCAATATATGCAAGCCATGGGTGTGTGTTTGTAATATATGTGTCTCCACCATTGATATTTAAAATTTTTCTTTTATAAGTATATTCTAGAGCTTTTTCATGAGGTTGGCAATCACCACTCCAAAAAACAGTATTTGCCTTTATTCCATTTTTAGTGACATATCTTCTATTTATATTTTTAAGTGAAACTCCTATCTCTCTATCAACTGAAAAATTATAATTTTTTACTTTTAAATGGTATTTTTCAGGTAAATGACCATCTACTATCTTACTCCAAAAAAATGGATGAGTGAAGGTATGTGTAGCTGGTTCTACATTTTTGAGTGCATACATCTCTTTAACTATATCTTGTAGTTGTTCAGCGATAGCAGGATAGAGACCATTTGAATCTATTTCAGCACCAATTACAGATACACTATGAGGAATGGGATATTTTTTAAGTATATCATTTAAGATTGTGTCTCCTGAAAAAAGTTTAGTATTCCACTCAACTCTATTCATGATGCCATCACCATCAATATGTGTAAAAAGGATTCTTTTTCCATTTTTAGTTGTGACATCTGGCACAACTAAAGGTTTGAGACGTAATGCTCTAGTAAATAGTTCAAATGGATTCACTACCCAAATATTGTCATTCATAATTTCAACTGCAAAAGCACCCTCAACTGCATAACCACCCCATGGCATAATAGCTGCTAAGGTTGATTTTTGATTGATATTATCAGCTATAGTTAAAAGAGCCTTACCTGTTTTAATATGATAGTAATTGATTTCTTCTGAAAGAAAAGGTTCTATCTCGTAACCTATTATTTTATCCTTGTAAAATATTTTTGATTTTTGATTTTTTTCTACCTGAAAGTCTTTTAGCTCTATATCAAGTTTTTTAAAAAATATAGGGTCGTTAACAGGAAAATTACTTGCAAATAAGATTTTAACTCCTGATTCTTTTACAGCTAATATCCATTTTGCTAATCTTTGAGGATCTTCGGGATCTTCTCTTAACCAGATTATAACACCTGCATAGTGTTGTATCTCTTGCATAGAAGGAAGAGGTTTTTTAATATTTTGAAGCTTCTCGATATATCCTAAATACTCTAAAGGCATAGCTCCTAATGTGTGAGCAGACTGTTCTATTCTATCAACAACTCTCTCATCAATAAGAGTAAATATCTCACGTTTTATAGCATTCTTAGAGCTTCTTCCATATGTAGTGAGTTCTTTAGTAGAGATAAAAGGTATAAAACCCTTTTTTTGTAGTTTTTGAATCACTAAATCAGAATTCTTAATTTTATTTGCTTCTAAATAATCTACAGCAATAACATCCAAACCATAAGATTTGATTTTTTTGAGATAGATATCTAACCATGCACGATCGCTATCACTTACCTTTTTATAATCAAGGTTTGGACCATTAAGTCCACGATAATAAGATTCAAATAAAACTGCAGTTACTGCATTGTGAATTCTGTCTATTATCTCAAATCCTCGATTTATAATAAGTTTAGAGTCTGGATAACGAGTGTGAAATTCATTAATAAATTTTGCAAGAGCAGACTTGCTTTTTTCTCTCTGTTTATCTGTTTCTACTGCTAATTGATAGGAGTCGAGGGTATCAAAGAAAAAGTTTTTAAAACCTCTTCTCATTTGAGGTTCTATCATATGTGTAAAGAGAAACTCTCTATACTCAGGATTTGTTAAATCAAGTACATCACTACTCCAAGCTTTGTTTTGAGTTAATATCCACTCTTTTTTTAAAAGTTTATACTCTTTTATATTTTTATCTATCTCCCCAATACTAACATAAGCATACATCTTATCTTTGTAAATATCAAAACCATGAGTATATGTATTTGTAAGAGATGGTTGCACTATGATATAGTCATGAATGCCAACCATAGGATATGAAATCTTATTTCCATAGTAAACTACTGCACTTTTATCTTGAAGCGCTCCAAAGAGAGAAGTCGTTAATATAATAAAAATAAATATATATCTATTGAAGCATAAAAGTTTCATAATCAAGCCTATCCATTTCACTTCTAATTACATAAACACTTGCTGTAAAAACAAGTAGTAAAGAGACGGTATAACCATAACCAAACATCGCTGGTCCCATATCTATCGAAATAAGTGTTAAAACAGTATTACCAACAAAAAAAGATATACATAACCACATGGCTACTATTTTTCTATCAAGATAGTATAAAATCGCCAACACAGACATAAACGCTACTTGTAACATCGCTCCAATAGTAAGTATATAGAGTAGTCCAAGATAGAGTTGTGGAATATTTAAAAGTTCAAATACCTTTGGTGCACTTAAAAACATAATAATATCGACAACTCCTTGAATCATTAAAATCTCATGCATAGCTTGTCGAATTACATCCACCATCTGGTTTCTGTAACCCCTAATAGCAAGAAGAGTACCTCCACTTCTTACGGCATCATAATAGAGTTCATATTTATCAGCAAAATCTGACTCTAGTCTAAAGAAGAAGATTGCCATTCCTGGTAAGATTGAAAGATATGCCAAAAATATTGGCATATCATAAACTATAGACGCATGAAGTTTCCCAATAACGGCATACCCAGTAGATGGGTGATACCAAAAGATAAATTTATCAACCCAAGCACCTAGATTATATGTTAAACCTGCTATTCCAAGTGACCAGTAAAAATTTTTCGCAAGGAAAAAATCTACTTTCATAAAAATAGTAGAGTCGTAGGTTTTAATAATAAGTGTCATTAAAATTATAAATAAAACAGCATTTCCTAAAAAGAAGGTATAGATAAGTTTTTCAATAGTGTCACCATAAAAAATAGAAATAACAACGATTAATCCATAAGATATAGTATATGCCCAAACAACACCATGATAGTACTTTAAACTAGCTGCTAAAATACTAGAAATCCAAACACCACAAAGGACAAGAAAAGTAGCAACAGCACCAATAATAAAGACTGCACTTTGACCTTCAAAAACCCAAATATAGAAGGGTAAAATGAGAGGAAGTCCTAAAATCCAAGATAGGAAAAGTGCACCAAAGTAGGAGGGTAAAATTTCATCTTCTTTGTGTTTAAAGATAAGGTCGGCAATATATCGTGTAAATGGAAGTTGTAAAATTCCTGTGATGATAAGACTCGAGGCAAGGGCAATAGCATATGTAATAACAACTTGAAATCTATATACTTCACTATCTGCACCATAGTTTGCGAGGTTGATAAAACCAACAAGTAAAATAGCAACGATTGATACAACCCAAGGTCCAGAACTAAGTATGGCAGAGTAGCCATATACTTTAGCTAAGGAGAGAAGTCTATCTTCTTTTAATATTTTACGAAGTTCGAAGCCTATTCCTGCCATTATGTGTTCTCCGATTCAAGTGCATCTTGAAGTTCATCCCAAGATTTATCTTTAGCTTTATCATAAAGCTCTCTATAATCTTGTAAGAAAGACTCTTGTCTATAGAATGTTTGTACCCGAGTCAGTCCAGCATGTTGCGCTTTTTCCCACTCACCATTTCCAAAACTTAAAAGACGTATGTACTCTTTTGCTAGTGCAGCAGGATTGGCTATTCCCGTGATAGCTCCAGCAATTCCAATGGCTATATCCTCTTCATTGATTCCACCCTCTACAAGGTCTTTACATGAGCCAACATCTGTTGCAACACAAGGAACTCCTGCTGCATAACCCTCTAAGATAACTAGAGGCATACCCTCACTAATAGAAGAGAGTGTTTGGAGTGCTGACTTTGGAAGTATCTCTTTGATATTACTATGTCCAAAAAGTTTGATAGTGTCCCCATTATTTTGAATCTCTTCAGGAGTCATATCGGTTTTATTTCCATCAAACACTTGCATTTTAGCTTTTAATCCTAAGGATATAGCCATCTGTTGACACTCTACAACATACTCTCTATCTTCATCAACCGCACCAACTAACCAACCCTCTATATCAGGAATAGTCTCTGAAGCAATTTTTATAGCTCTAATAAATGTTTTAATATCTTTAATTGGAACAATTCTACCAATAAGAGTTACAATAGGTCGCGGTTTTGCATCACGATTTTTCATAGTTGCCATTAAACCATCAACATCAACACCATTTGGTATAACCATCGTTCGCTTTGCATCTGCACCAAACGCTACTTGTATCTTTTGAGCACCAGAAAAAAGAGAGAGAATATAGTTTGATCTATGATAGCAAAATACACCTATCTTATCAAAAAAGTTAACCCACATTCTTTTAATGTAATTATACTCTTCTGGTTGTTGGAGTAGAGATGGTTTTTTGTACTCAATCCAATCAGCAGAGAGCATATCTATTTTTCTTTCACGTGTATAGATACCATGTTCGGTTAAAAGAAATGGTTTATTTCGTGTATAGGAAGCTAATGCACCTAAAAATCCAGCATAACCTGTTGAAGGAGCATGAAATATTTTTGTTGATGGGAGCTGTTCTACTATACCTGCTAAAATCCAGATAGGCTTATGAATATTTCTAAGTGTCCAAAAATAGTCAACAAAAGGAACATCAGGACAGTTTTCTAAATAAGTTTTATTTAAAAATTCCCATGCTCTTTCAGAGTGTAAAAAATCATTAAAAGTTACATCTTTTGTATAAAAATCTATGTTTTGTAACATTTCAGGGATGATATTATCATCAGATTTAAAAGATTTATATAGAGTAGCTATGGCTTCAAAACCTTTTTTACTTCCCTTAACTCTTTTGGGTTTCATTTTTGTATCATTATCAAAAAGATAGTGAACTTCTAAATGTACTAAGTTTGGAGGAAATTCATAACTTATTTCCATAAGTTTTCCATCAAGCATAGGTGTAGCTCCAACAAAACAGACACCAAATGTATAATCAGGTAAGCCTTTCATAAGTTGTAGTAACCAACTTGAAACACCACCTTTTACATAAGGGTATGTTCCTTCTGAAAACAACATTATATCAACTTCATCACTTTTTGGGAAATTATTATTCATTTTATGCAACCTTCCATTGCTGTATTATTGGATAGAGAGTGGCATTCATCTCTAATGTTTTAGCCCTACCTAAAAGTGTTTTTACTATAGAATATTTTCCAGTTAAAAAATAGACTTCAGCTAGATAAGGAAGAACAAATGTGTCATTGTTGGGTGTGAGCTCTTGGGCAATAGTAAACTCTGTTTTTGCTTGTTCGTACTCTTTCTTAAACATACGGATACGACCCATCAGTAGATAAAGGCTTGAACATGTCTTGTATGCATCTTGTAATTCAATATCATTATCAATATCTGGTTGATTCGCTAAAGATTTATCTACACAAAGCTTTTCAATTTTACCATTATAGTACTCTTTAGAAAATTCAAGGTAATGAATGGACTGATTTAAAAAGTTATTTTTCAAACTATCATGAGCTAGTTCTGTATATACCATCTCCCAGTATAGATATGCTAACTCTTTTGAAGCATGAGCTACAACGGATTCACTATGTACTTTGATACCTTTCTTATGCTCTTCAAGAATTTCTAAATGCACATTCATTTTTTGGTTTAAAGATTTTTCTGCTTTATTTATTATGGCATAACCAAACATACGTATCTCATCATCTGTACTCATAAGAGTCTGTTTTACAATCTTTAAATTTGTTGGAGAGATATGAGCAGCTAATGAAGAGAGTGCTTTGAGTTTTTTTGCTTTAGGTGCATAAGGACTTGTCATTAAGTCACCTAAAGAACCCTCTCCAAAAATTCTTTCTACTTTTAAAAATGAAGTTGCAAATTCATCAAGATTTAATGTATTAGTAAGAATAACTTTCTTCTCATATGTTATATGTTTAAGATACCAGCTTATCCATAGTGTAGCTATATAACCAATAATTGGTATAGGAAGATTAAAGAAAAATATAAATAGAAAATTTGTAATTCTATTGTTTTTTCGGAGTGAGACTTTAAAGAGAAGTTTAAAGAGTGATCCTTCGAGTGCTATAGCTTCTATTCTGACTTTGTCTTTTTTTATCTCCTTCCCAGTAGTTGCATAGCGTCCTTTTAGGTATATAGAGACACCATAGCTAAGTATAATTGATAGTATTATATGGATAACATAAATAGTTAATATATATTTTTCATAAAAAATAAAAAAGTTATCCATTATAATCCTCCCTTAGATATTTATTTAAAAGGGCAGTATTAGCCATATTAAAAGTCATATGTTCAAATTTTTTATCTTTTTCTTCTTCTAAAGAATTTAATAATCTATTGAGATACCCAAGTGCAGCAGCTTTCTCATAAAGTGGAAATAGAAGTGTGATGTAGTTAAGATTATTCTCTTGAATACGAGTTTCTATATCTAAAGATCGTAACATACTCTTAAGTTTTTTATGAATTTTTATAGCTTGCATTTCACTTTTAATTCTTAAAACGAGAACTACAGAGTTTACATTAAATTTTAAAAAGAGATGTTTCATTCTTATGTATTCATATCTAAATTTTTCATCAGGAATAATTGTTAGTTCACTAGAGAGACTTAAAGTGTTTTTTTCTAAAACTTCTAAACTAAAGTACTCTAATAAAATAGCAACTGATGTAAGGTTTTCTCTGTTAAATGCCATAAATGGCATTCTTTCAATAACTAAAACTGAAACAACTTGATTGTTAATGATAGAAGGAATTGCAGCAACAAAGATAGAGTTGTCATCTTTTGCGAGGGTAGGGTCTCCCTTATCATCGCTAATATATATTGCTTGTGTTCGACTAATCGCCATATCTACTAAGTAGTCACTTAAAATTTCTGAAGATGAATACTCTTGTGAGTTTGTACCATAACTCGTTAAAATATTTTCTTCAGTGAGTAGATCTTCATTTTTTGTATCCTGCTTATAGATAACAAAAGCACTATTAACACTAAAAGATTTCTCTAGCATTGTTAAAAAGTTTTTGTAATACAGAGAGTTTTGATCATCTATATTTTCTGCAGTAGTTATCTCTTTGTTCATATTTACAATTTTTTCTATTGAGTGGCGAATACTCATAGGCTTTACCACATAGTTTTTTTCAAGTTGGTCGTGAGAAATTTTAAGGCCATAAAATGCACGAGAGAGTTCATCTAACTTTACTGATTTATAGTTAGCATTAATCTCTGCTTCTTTTATCTTTTTTGTCCAAAAATAGTGAAATTCACTATAAATCAGAGTCATAAGTAAAATCATTAAAAAATTTATATATTGGAATGATGGATAGAAGTACCACATAGCAGTTGAAATTATACCAACAGCTAAAAGACCATTTTCAAAACCATGAAAAAGAGTGATAACTGCTATAAGGATAAGTATATAGTTGGATTGACCATGAAGTATACATATATCTAAGGGGTCAATGAGATAACCAACCCCTAAATAAAATATGATAAGAGAGATAGTCTCTATATAAGAGTACTTTGTAAAAAAATCAACTACTTTTGTTAATGTAGATTTCTCTTTGATACGACCAGATTTAACTTGCATTTAAAAGTCTTCTGTTAATTGTCTAACATTGTTTGAAAAAGGTTTTGTGCAGTTAAACCAATCGAAGAGTTACCCCAATCACTATTAACTCCTGTTGCACTCCAAACAATTTTATCACTATATGTGTCATATAAATTACACATAACACTCACAGCAGGTTGACCATCTATTCCTGTTCTATATCGCCATTCGCTTACTCCACCATACATAAAATATTTAGATCCATCTGCAAGTGCTATCTCTCTAGCCTGACTTTTCGTTGGAAGCTCTTGTGTAATGTGGCTTATAACATCAAATCCTTTTGTACGTAAAATCCCTTCTAAAATGTTTGCAGCACGCATACCTGCTCTAGGTGTATCAGTATAATTTGAAAGTCTGAAGATAGAGAGTGATAAATCCTCTTTTTTTGAATGAGTAGTATTTGAATCTTTACTAAGTTGTGGCAATTTATTTTTAGTTTTAATTAATCCACTTGTTGAACAAGCTGTAAAGAATAAAATAAATATATTAAGAATTAATATTGACAATTTCATGAGATTCCCTTTTATAAAAAGATTATATCAAAAAGTAGTGAAAAAGTAGTGAGTTCTTGTTGAAATTATAATAGTGTCTCCTCTAATGCCTTAAGTTTAAAGCTTTTTCTATGGATTTTACAGTATCCATATTTTTTTATCATCTCTACATGAAGTTTCGTTCCATAACCTTTATGTTTTTGGAAAAAATATTCAGGATATATTTTAGAATCCCTGATAATATTTAAATCATGTGTAACTTTTGCTAAAATAGAGGCTGCACTTACCTCTGGGATTTTCCCATCTGCTTTGACCATAGTTTCTAAATCTTTGACTCCAAAAGTTGTATTTCCATCAAAGAGGTACTCATCCGTATCTAAATTTTCTTTAATCTCATTAAGTGCTTTAGTCATACATTTAGAAATACCAAACTCATCTACATCTTGTGGAGAAATGACTACTATATGATTTTTTGTATTTGGTAAAATCTCTTCAAAAAGTTTATAACGTTTTTTTTCACTAATTTTTTTAGAATCATTGAGACCATCTATTTTAGTATCTGGATAAAAAATACATCCAGCTACAACTAAATCTCCAGCGATAGGTCCACGACCCGCTTCATCAATACCACATAACATTTTAATCTCCTAATGCCCAAATATCAAAGGGAACTATCTCTACTTTTGCAAATGGGTGAGATAGTTTTCCCTCTTTATTCATACTAATTATAGTAATTTTTTTTATAGATCGTGTGAAAATAAAAGCTTCAATAGCTTCAAGTTTTTTAAAAAGTCGTCTCTCATCCACAAGAGGTTTACACAAGATTACTTCATTAGTTAAAGGAAGATAAAAATTGATGTCATCATAGTAATAGCACTCTATTTGAGACTTAAGCAGTTCTAAAAAAACCATATTTTCAAAAAAGTTTCCAAAGTTTTTTTCTATACTAAGTGCTGTTTTAAGGGAAGTATCACAGAGATAGATCTTTTTTGTAGCACGTGAATGTTCAAATTTTTCTAAAAGATGAATATAATTTTTTGAGATAAGAGCATCAAAAGATTTATAAAGTTTATCTTTACTTATTTTACGGCTTAGTTTTAAACGCTCATATATTGTAAATGCAGAGAGCTTTTGTGACATAAATTTTGCACAGAGCTTAAGAATATCAAACTCTATATCATCTAGTGTAAAGAGAAGCATTTTTTGTATGTTGAGATTTCTTTCATCACTACTTACTTTATGCATATGTGGGAAACCACCAAGTTGGAAGAAATGGTTTAAAGCAGTAGAATCATACTTCTCTTCATAAGCTAAAAACTCTTCGTAATCGAGTGGATAGAGTTGAAGTGTTACTAAGCTATCTATATTATAGTGAACTTCGGAACTGATTATAAGTTGAGAAACATTTGCAAATTTAATTTTTTCTTTATAATTTTCCAAAACAAGAACATCTATTTTATTTTTATTGCAAAATGAGTTAAGAACTTTATTAAGGAGTTCTATATTTATGCGTATATCATTGCAATTTATATAAAGATAAGAGCTTTTTTTTAATCCAAGAAGATAATTTTTAATAAGTTTCGTCTTACCACTATGTGTGACACCATTGATTTGATAACTATCACTTCCTAAAAAGAGTTTTCTGTAGTGATATTTTTCTAAATTAAGGTCAATTTTGTGAAATTCTTCAAGTAATATTTCCATTAGCATATTTTAACAAATTTTCTCTTCAAATCTAAATTTACAACTTCTGATTTTTAAATTCTCAAAAATCGCACTTCAGATTTAAATTTTGGTTAATTGTATTATATTAATATATGTTAAGTTTAAATTTAGTTAATTTATAATAATATTACTCCTTATAAATAAAGATATTAAATGAAAATTAATTTAGGAATAGTTTCAATAGCATTAAGCTTAGTAACAATTTTAAGTTTAAGTGGTTGTGGTGATAGTAGTTCATCAAGTGGAATAGGAATAGATCTTACAGGAACAAATCTTACGGGAACAGTAGCAACTGGTGAAGGTGCTTCTGCTGAAATCTCATTTGTTGGTGCACAAGGAAATAGTTTAAGTGGACATTCAATATCAAGTGGTGTATATACTATTGATGCAACTTCTCTTACTCAGCCTATTATGGTTCGTGCAACTCTTGATAGAGATGGCTCTATACTTTATTCATTTGCTGAGTCATCAACAGGTACGGTAAATATTACACCATTAACATCATTTGTTGTTGATCAAGCTGCACAAGCAAGTGGACTCTCAGGTGGTGCTGCACAACTCTTTCAAACATATGAAACTGTAAATACTTCAAATATAACTACTCAAATAGACACACAAACAGATGAGTTAGACACTGTTCTTGCAACTCAAATGGGTGAAGATAATGTAGCATCATTTGATCACTTTAATAGTGAATTTACTGCAGATCATACAGGTTATGATGTACTTTTAGATAATTTAGATATTGTTATATGAAGCCTAACGGCAAGACTTCCACCCATTCCATTGCTCCGTGACATATTTTTAAGCCTAAAGAGTTAAATCTGCTATAACTCTTAAATGTGTAAAACAGAAGAGCTACCCA
>Ga0256837_1000834_pt1 | contig 23623 bp, 31 predicted proteins | sample 4562384metaG_FD_185976 | JGI IMG/M metagenome (GOLD analysis project Ga0256837, IMG submission 185976) | Hydrothermal vent microbial communities from Guaymas Basin, Mexico - 4561-384 | ecosystem: Environmental > Aquatic > Marine > Hydrothermal vents | place: Mexico: Guaymas Basin | collected...
CCTTATGGGAATAACTTGACAGACTTATTCTGCCTTAACCCTCCAATTTTAAGTGGTCTTCATCAATGTAATTGATGTTGGGGTAAGCCACCTTTTGCAGATTAACTGCAAGGACTAGGTAAAGCCCTGTCAACGATAGATGATTCTATCGTAAAAAAAAATAAAGATGTGTTATTATATCAAACTTTTAAATAAAAAGTGTTTTTATCTGCTTTTTCAAATTCAAATACTTGCCATTTTTCTACATCTTCATTAAGCAACACATAAGCACCTTTATTATTTTTTTCTAGTTGTTTTAATATATCGTTTTTAGTTATTTTAAATCCTTTATCTTGGAAAAATTTAACTAATTGGTCTAATGTCATTTTCATTTTATATTACACCTTCTTCTTTTAATTCTTTTAGATATTTTTGAGCAGTTTTTGTGCTAATATTTGCATATTCTGCTACTTTTCTAACACTTATTCTTTCGTTTAAAAATTTTAGACTTTCTATTGCTTGTTCTACTTTTTTCTTTTTATCAATAGCTCTTAACTTATTTATTTTTATAATATGCTCTCTTCTTGTCATAAGTAACTCCTTATCGTCTTTTGTTTTTCTTTGATAGTTCCATCTTGGTGGTTCGTAGTTCTCCATTACCCAATTATAAATACTTTTTGCTTTTGCTTTTATTGTGCTCCAACCTTTTTTTGAACCTATAATATCATAAGCAAGTTCTCCTATTTTTTCCATATAATCATAAGTAAAGGCTTCTTTGCCGTTTTCATTTACAAAAGCATATGCTTTAAATCTCATAAAATCAAAAACAGCATCATCTGTTTCATTAGCAAAAAAAGAAAAAACTTTCTCTTGGTACTCTTTATTTTTTTCTTTCTCTTGGTGTTTTTTAGTCAAACTTTCTAAAAATGGACTTAAATCATCTCTTAAATTATAAACTTTATACTTAAAAAGTATAGAGTTTTTGTTTATTGAGTAAAAAGGATTAAAATAAATTCTTTTTATTTCATAGGCTCCAGCGTTTAAAATAGTTTTTCTAATTCTTTCTGAAATATCATTTAAAAAGGCTTTATTTTTATCAGTAGCAAAAAATCCTTCCAAAGCATAACCAAAAGCATAACCACGATAAATAGGAGCTAAAATAGTTGGAGTTGGTAATTCCAACCATTCTAAATTATCTTGACTATAAACATAAAAAAGTAACCAATATGTGTTAGGTTTTATTTGTTCCCTTACATTTTTGTAAGGATTTTTATATTTATAGTATATAAACTTTATGGATATTTGATATAATTCTCTTGATAACTTATGCATAATAGGCCTTTGAGAATTTATTAAAGGTTATTTTATGTAACTGCAACATAACAAAATCCTTTCAAATTTTATTGTTAAGGTTAAAGTTACCGACTGGCACTCGGTAACTTTATTGATTTTGAATTGTATCATAATTCCTTAAAAAAGTGTAAAGTATATTCGAATATATTTTACACAAAAAAAAGTGTAAAGTATGATTTCCATAAGGGGTATCTCCCTTTGTCAACTATAGTTGACACTTTTTTAAAAAAGAAAATAAGTAACTTTTTATAAAACTTTAAACTTTTATTGACTTTATTTTTTCTATCACAGGAGCTGGATATGAAAATAAGTTTGTATTATATTTGATATTGTTAGTTGTTAAAGTTTAGATTAAAAAAATTTTGCGACGCGAAACTTGAAAAAAGTTTTTTAGTTGTTTAAGTTAATTGCATTTTTGCGTCGCCGACAAGCAATAGTGCGTCAGGTTTTCTCTAAATACTTTTTTGCTGTGTTATAACTAATACCTGCTGTTTTAGCTACTGAATAAGGTGTTATCTCTTTATTTTCAAGTCTTAAAAGATTTATAGCATTGTTTATTTTTTCTTTTACTCGTTTAACTCTTATTTCAGTAGCTCTTTTAGCACTTTCTACCTTTTTAGCACTTGGTGGTGGTGTAACTCCATATTTTTGTATTACTTTTAAGGCTTCTTGCAAGTCCTGTGGCATCTCTTCTGTGTTAGCAAGTGCTTTTTTCTCAATTTCGATTGTGTATCCAAATAATTCAAATTTCATTTTTAATCCTTTATGTTTCATTTCGTTATAATGAATTATAACATATTTCATATCGTTTTGTCAATATGATGTAGTATTTCATTACGAAATTATTTCATTTCGTTTCGACTTGAAATAAATTTAAGCCCTTGCAAGATAATATTCAGTCATTTGTGGTCTATGATGATTTATTTCTTCTGATACTTCTTTTAATGCTTGTTTATATTCTATTCCTTGAGATAGTTTCGTTTCAAATAAGTTTTTAGTATAAGTTATTCTAAAATCGTGGCTTTTATTTATTCCATTGTCTTTTAAGTCTTTGTAATAAGTGTTTAAATGTGGTAAATGACTTATTTTTTCTATTTTTTGAGCTAATAAGGAGTTTATTTCCTTTGGTTGGTATTTGTGATTTCCTTTGCCTATAACGTTCTCTAATGTGTTATTTTGTGGATTATAGTATTTTTGGAAGTTTTCTATTACTTCTCTTGCTTCATTTACTCTTAATCCTGTTTGTGCTTGTAGTTCTGCAATAACTCCACTTTCAAATCTTTGATTATAAATAGCATTTAATTTTTCATCTAAATTATCTATATAACGCCCTGTTTCAAATTTAAGTTCTTTTAACTCTTCTCTAAAAGTATCTCTAAAATCTTTTAAAAAATCTTCTTTTAAATCTATTGGAATAGTTATATTTGCTTGTTCTAAGCCTTTTAAGAGCGAATTGAAGCCTGTAGTATAGTCTAAGGCACTTTTTGCACTCAAATCGTCTGTGCGGTGCTTTAAAAAGTCTATAATTGTATCTTGTGTCATATACTGATTGAGTTTGCCTTGATTTATACCATTTTCTACTAAAAAATCTTTAAAATCTTGCAAAAACATTTTTCTTTTGTCTGCTAATGCATAACTATGAGTTAAATTATCATCTTTACCATATCTACTTTCCCCAAAGGCTAATGTTCTAAAAAATCCATCTTTTACTTGCTTTTCAAATGTTCCACCTCTTAAATTAGCCATTTTGAGCCTTTATAAAGTTATGAATTGTCGTAGGGCTTATTTTTATATTATGATTTATTTTTAGATAATTTGATATTTTTCTAACTCCATATCCTTGATTATGGAGTTCTAATATTTTTATTCCATATTTTTGTATATAGATATTTTTTGTTGGAAATATGATATTTTGTTTTTTATTTTCCGTCTCATCTTGGTGTAGTTCTGGAATTATGGTTGTTAGTGCAGTTAAAATGGTGTTTGGTGCTGTATTTTTTGCTTTTATCCAACCTGATAGCCTTGTTATAAGGGCTATTGCCTTTTTTTCATCTTTAAAACCTAACAAATTGGCTAATTGTTTAACTTTTTGTTTATGAAACATCTTTTCTCCTTTAATTTTTTAATAAAAAACATCAAAAAAAATGTTTTTTATTAAAAAATGCAGATAGCTCTTTAAGTTAGCTCTGCTGCTAACCTTTATTTTTTGCCCCTGAAAATCTCTATATCTGCAAATAGAGTTTTACTCTTATTTCTTTTTATTTTCTCTTTAATTGGTATGATACCAACTGGGACTATTTTGTTTTTGTTAAGACCTGCAATTTTTTTATATAGGCTTTTTTGTAAAAGAAAATTGCGAAAACTTTTACAAATCCTTGAAGTAAGTAGTCCCTTAAATGAGCTTTCTACACAAATAATCCGTTCAAAGTTTGTTTTGAACTCTTTATGAACGGGTTTTGAACGGATTTGTTTGTCGTATGTAACTCCATTAACAAGGGCTTCATTATTGCTATTTCATAGCAAATTTGCCCTTGTTGGCTCTCGCCGTCTCTTTACATTGTCGCTTTTGCTCCAATGTTACTCCTAACGGAGTAAAGAGACGGCTTTCGCCTTGTTTTTTTTGCTTCGTAAGGGTATAAATACCCAACTTGCAAAAAAATAATTCCTACCTACAAATAATAAAAAAAAATGACCTATTTATACTAATGATGTAATTTGTAGTTTGGAATAATAAACAATTTAGAAGTTATTGAGTATTTGTAGAAAACTCGTAGTAACTAACGCCTATTTGGGTTGGTTGAATAGGATAGAGTTATCCTCATTCCAATCTGTCGTAACAGACGACCATATTTGGGGCTTTTTGCCCAAATAGGCTTTTCTCTTAAATACTACTCACCGTTTGTATGGCTTGGAAACCACACAGGATATGGGACTTGGAGTAGCTCAAGTCTGTTCCATTTCCTTTAATAGGATACTAAAAGTATCACAACTGCAAAGCAGTAAATTACCTGTATTATACAAAAAATATTTTAAAATTTCAACACTTATGTTTATCTTTTATACTTATTAAGTAATAATTTAATACTCATAGGCTCATTATATTCTACATCTAATTTACTACTCATCTTATTAAAAGTTTCATTTATATTTATTAAAACCTTATTAAAATTATCCATTACTTGGACTTTTGTTTTATCTTCAATAGATTTATTTTTTTTTAATTTATCAAAAAAATCATCAATACTTTGCAATAATTCAAACATAGGTATAGTATTATTCTGTTTTGGAACAAATAAATCAACTTTATTCTTTTTAACTATTTTTTCTAATTTTTTAACACCCATTTTACTTTCCTTTCTTTTTTTTATCATATTTAGCAATATAATCTATTACTAATTGTCTAATAATACTCGCTGCTGGAGTAGAATTTTCTTTTGCTATTCCTTTTAATTTTTGCCAAGCACTCTCACTTAAAGTTAAATGATAATGATGATTATTTTTTTTCATATCAGTTTTTGCCATATTAAACCTCCTATTATAATTATTATTAAATTTACTATTAAATTGCTACTAAAAGCAACTTTTAAATCCTGTTTTGATGGAATACCATTTGTAATACATAAATACTCTATAAAATAAAATAATAAAGTATTCATACAATTTACTTCAAAATACATAAAAAAGTATTTTGCAACTAAAAAACCTACGATTATCCATACAATAGGTGCAATACCTATCCAAAAACCATTTATTTTACCTATATAAGCTCTTACATAACCTAATCTCCAATATATATTTCCATTCTCTATTTCTTTTTTTGGTAATAAACTTATACCCTCTGGCTTTCCACCTGTAATAAAAGCTACAATATAATGAGCTAATTCGTGTGGAAAAGTTGTTAAAATTCCACAAAATGCTAAACTCCAAAAACGATTACTACTCATTAACATATTTCTTATTTTTTCTAACATCAATATCATTATAGTTGATATATAACTATATATTAAGAAGTTCATATATATTTAAAACCTTTATCACAATAAATATATCAATTAAAATCAATATAAAGATTATTATATGTTCTATAATAGAATTTGTATAAAATGTCATTTTTTTTGGTAAAAGTCTAAAAGTTTTATCTCTATAAAAAGGATACAAAAACCCTTTAATACCTCCTTTGGTTAGCATATCTCCTACATCGTGCATCAACACTCCAAAAGATAACCCTAATATAGCAATTTGAATATATGAATTTGTTATAAAACTTGCAATAAGTAACAATATAAAAGGAAATATCAAATAATGGGTAAATGTTCTATGTTCAATACCTAAAAGCTTTAATGGAATAGATAAAAATCCTAATCTTTTACCTATAAAAGATTTTGGTTCATCTATATCTGGTAATAATGCTCCTATAAAAACAAACCCTAAAAACAAAATATATAATTTTGATTTTAATCCATCTGCAATAATTAAAGCAGGAGTAGTTGCTAATGCTATATGTCCTTTTGCTGTCATATATTTACCTTTTATCAAATTTTGGAATAGAAACTTTTATATTTTTTAGTTCTGGATAATTATTCATTTTTTCAAAAAAACTATTTTTATCATCAAATAATTTTCTCGCTGCAAAAAACACTCCTTTTGTGTCAAAAGTTTTATTTAGAGATTTTATATATATATTTATTTTTGTGCTATAAAATCCCCTGCTTGTATTAACAAGTAATACTATATTTCTTATTTTGGCTTCTTTTACAAAAGCTTTAAATATAATTTCAATATTTTCTTCATTTTCAGATGTTAAAAAGTTTGATAAGAATTTTTTAACTCTTTTATTTGCAATTATCAATCTATCTTCAGAGGGCAATGAAAAATTATTATAATCTATCTGTTCGCCTTTAATATCTATATTAAATAATTCGTTAGAATGAATTTCATTTAGTAAATTTTCCCATATTGTGCCAAATTCATACTTTTCAAAAACATTATCTATATTTAAGCTATCTTCTGTATCTAAAATAATTTTATTATTTTCATCACTACTTAACTCTGTTATATCTTCCATAGTTAAATCAGCAAATTCATTCTCTATATAATCTTCTATATTAGTATTAAATTGTTCCTCTTGTTTTTGATGTTCTATATTTTCATCTATTTTTTCAACTTCTTTTTTATTATTTTGAGATACTTCTTGTTTTACTTCTTTATCTGGATTTTCTTTTTTTGCTATTTCTTCTTTATCTGCTTCTTTTTGGTTTTTTTGATTTATTTCCCAAGCTGTGATTTCTTTTTTTCTTGCTTCTTTATCTGCTCTAATAAGTATTTCTAATAATAAATTATTATCTTTATCTTTTTTATACTCATTATGATGATTATGAATAGCTTGAACTATTTGCTCTTTTTGTGGATAATCGGGATATAACTCCCTAAAAATTTGAGCTGAAATTTGTTGATGAGATATTTGTTTAAACATTTCTAAAGTAATACCTTTTAATCTTTGTTCAAACTTCTTAATTTTACCTATATCGTGAGCTAATGCTGCAATAATTACACTTGCAATATATAAAATTTTATCATTTGGAGCTTTTTCATTTAAAATTTTTATTGCTTCATTTACTACATTCATACTATGGTCATATAATGTTATATTTTTTAAAATATCATAACTTGTTTTTCCATTTGAAACGATTTTATTATATTCAACTGTTTCTATTTCTTTCTTTGCTGCATATCCTACTACACTTTCAATATTTCCATTTACTTCTAATTCTTCAATCAAATCAAAAATAATTTTTATATCATATTCATTTAATTTATATAAATATGGCTTAATATAATCATCAAATAACTTAACACTTCTATCTTTATGAAAATGTGGCACAATTACTTTTAACTGTTGAGACTGAATGGTCTTTGGTGTTTCTTCTACTTCTTTTTGTATCTCTTCTTTTAAAATTTCTTTATATTCCTCTTTTTGTAACCAAATTTTACTAATTTCTTCTAATGTAACAGTTTGCACTCCACAATTTTTTCTTTCTTTAATTTGTTTATATAATCTATAATTATTAAATAATAACATCAGATATTCTATTATTAAAACACTAAAAATGATTTTCTTATTTTCATACAAAAGATAGTAAATAACATCTAAATTAAACAATAAAGAAAATGAAAAATATCCAATTTCTTTATACATTGCTATAGCCAAAAGAGATATAATAGTAATTATAAATAACACTATATATCTAATAAATATTGCTAATTTATTTTGACTATAAAATAATATATCTGCTAAAAAATCAATTATCCAAGTCATTTTTATCCTCGTTCTCTTATTTTACCATCAGATAAAACATCTGGCATTTGTATCATTATTTCAGTTGGCTCTACTCTTGCAGTTTTACCTTTAAACTCTCCCTCAAATCCAAAATAAAAAAATTCTCTTTTTTTTAATCTTAAAACATCTTCGGTTTTAATTGCTATTTCTTCTACTTCTCTTGTCATTATCCCTCCATTCATATTTAACATAGGAGAAAAACTTTTAATTTTTCCACCATATCCACTTACAATTCTTGCACTCTCTTCTTCATTTAATCTCATAATAATTTTTGTAGAAGTTAAATCTAATAATCTTCTTGCTCTATCTTCTCCAATAATAGCAACCATATCAGCAAAAGATTGAGTAATAAAGTGCATTGCTACATTTGCACCCCTACCTTGAGCTGGTAAAGTTTCTATTCCTTGATAAACTGCACTTGCTGCTTCATCTATAAATATATTTAATCTATGACTATATTTTCTACCTGATGAATAAATTCTACCTACTGAACTTTGTATCATTGATAAAGTTACTTTATTTACAATAGGAGAAGCATCTCTTGCTAATAAACTACCTGTCATTACATAAAGAATAATAGGCTCATCATTTTCAAGCCTATCAATAAATACATTACTTTCAGCATTACCTATAATTTTTCCCACATTTCCACTTGTCATTGCTGTTAAAGTTGTTCTTAAAGTAGATGAAACTTTTGAAAAATAATCCTGTGGAGATGATAAAACTTGTTCTAATAAATTTAATACAAATTCTTTATCTTTTTGTAAAGATTGATTATTTACTGCTTTTAAATCATTTTGAATTTGTTGCAAACCTCCATAATAAGCATATTTTGCTATTTCTTTAAATGTTAAAGGCTCATCTAATCTATTAGTATATTTTCTTAAAATCAATCTACCTCTCACGATAACTGTTGTAGTTTCTTTTGCTACATTATAAAAAAAATCATCATCTGCTGGAACTCCTGCCATAATATGGTCTATAATTTCATCTTCCATATAATAATGAGCTAATGGATTTATTTTAATCGAATATTGAGGAAATATATGACTTAAAAACATTAAATCATCTTCTCTTCCACAACTAATAACAACTTGATACACTTTACTTAAAAGGTCAATATCTCCTTTTGGGTCAATTATTACTATACTATGTCCTTTTGGAATATCTTGCTCTATAAAATTTTCTAAAAGTCTTGTTTTCCCTACACCAGGAGCTCCAAAAATAAACATATGATTAACTCTATTACTTTCTTGCAATTTAATATCTACTAAATTATCTTTTTTTATATCATCAAGTGCAAATCCTTTACCTACTAAAACACTATCATCTTTTTTTCTAAAAATATTTTTAAGACATTTCAAGCAAATCATTATAAAATACCCTTAATACTTTTTCAATTTCTTTTACTTCTTCTCTTGGTATTTTAATACCATCTCTATAAGGTGCTAATGTAATTTCCACTGCTTCTCTAAATGTGTATGGTGGTCTATAAGGTTTTGGAGAAGTAAGTCCTTGAAAAACATCTGCTATATTTATATAAGCACTCTCATCTGGATAATTATCTAAAGCATAATATCCACTTCCATTTGGGAGTTCGTGATGAGCATACACAATTTCAGCAACTTTATTTAATCCTTTATATTGTAAATATTCGGAACTTAATACAGGATGTCTTTTAATTTGAGCTATTTGTTCATCAGTTAAATGGTCGCCATACTCTACATATTTACTTACTGCACTTAATCCTATATTTGCATAAAAACTTGCTAAATAAAATTCATTACTTTGTTTTCCTAAATGTTGAGCTATTAAATTTGCTAACATTCCTGTATTTTTAATTTTTGCATACAAAAAAGGTTTAAAAAGTTTTAATCCAAATAAATAATCCTCTAAAAACTTTTTCTCATATTCAAAATCTATATTATTTTCATTTTCATATATCATTTACTCTCCTTAATTTTTTTGCTTTCCTCTCGCCCTATCGGTTGAGGGTGGCACGGAAATGCAGATTATCTTTCATAACTAATAAACTCACACCAAGTTCCGTGCCACTTTAATACTCTTCATAAGCTCTAATTGAATTTATATGTTTCTTTTTCATTAGCATACCTTTAAAAAAAATCGTTAAATAAGGTAATATTGCAAAAAATAACATCGTATATAAAATATTTTCTGCTGTTTGAGTTAAGGCAGGAGTAATAAATTTGTAATAATAAATATATAAATCTTGATTACTAATATTAAAAGGCAAAAATATATCAAATAACCATTTTGTAAAATCCACCCAACTATAAATTACATTAGGATTAACATAAGAAATTTTTGATAAATAATTAAATAAAAAATATATAATTAACCCTTTAATTAAAAAAGCCATACTTCTACCACTAAATAAAGCAAATAAAGCTCTTCTTGTTAAAGCTCCTACATAATATTTACTTAAAAATAATAAGAATACTGTCATAAATAACATAGGTAAATATGAAATAGAATTTAATAATAATTGTTCCGTTTGAGTAATTTTTATATTAAAAAAATATAACTTTACACTTGGATAAATAGTTTGTAAAAATGGAAATAATGTTACAAATAAAAAACTCTCTATAAAACCACTTCTAAAACCAACTTTAAAAAAATCAAAAATCTGTTCTATTGTAAAATACTCTTTTGGTAAATCTTCAGTTGATTTGTCTTCTATAACATAAGTTCTTTGCACTTCTGCTAAAGCAGTAATGAGAGAAGTTGGCTTTTGGTATCCATTATCACTTCCTACAACTCCACCATTATTTACACTATTTTCATTTATATTTTCAGTATTTTCCCAACCTTTAGCCATCTTTTAATCCTTTTGAAATAATCATTTTTTGATAAATACCTTTTAATAATAGAATATCTGCTTTTTCTAATTTCGGATAACTTCTAATAATAATTTTATCTTTAAAATCCCTTATTTCTTTTAAAAAATACTTATGACCAAACATCTCTTTGATTTTATAATTTATTAAATTTTTATGTTTAGTAGTAACTAAAATATATGGAATATGTTTTTTAAACTGTATTTTTTGGATATAGAAATAATTTTCTTCATTTATAGAATATGTTTTATTTATTTTATTTTTCAGCATATAAAATTTGTAATTTGTTTTATTATCTTTAACTATATAAGACAAATTATCCTCTCCAACTATTACTCCTTTAAAAATCCTATTAGGATATAAATCTAAAATTATTTGTTTATCTTTTTTTTGTTGTTCATATAAAAGTCTTTCCCTTAATTGCTTTGCTAACTCTTCAGTTTTTATTTTAGATAATCTTATTTTTTTAAGTTTATGATTTTCTAATTCTTCGTATAAAATCCCTTTAATAAATAAAAGATTATTTCTATATCCAAAACTCTTAATAATCTCTTTTGTAATAGCATATATATCTAATTGTGCAATTTGATATACCTGTTCTAACTCTTTTAGGATTTCATACATTTGATTAAAATTCCTTTTTTCTGGTATAATCTATTAAAATGTATTATTTATTACAAATACACAAAATTATACCAAAATGTATGAAAAATATACATATTTAAAGGATAAATATGAAGCAAATAGAAGAAAAATTATTACTTGAAGTAGAACATACTTTTGCACAAGATATGATAAAGAGAAGAAAATTGTTAAATATATCACAAACTCAATTATCTGAAATGACAGGACTATCTCAACGAATTATTTCTTCAATAGAAAGAAAAGAAACATCTATTAGATTATCTTATTTTATCTTAATAGCAAAAGCTCTTCAAATTGATTTACATAAAAGTTTAGATAAATTATTAAAAAAGGCAAATGAATTAAATCTCTTTGAAAAACAAAAAAATAAATTAAATGCTGATGAAAAACGAATGATTTTAAAAATGAATGAAAATGGTTTAAATATAGAAACTATTGCTTCTATTATAGAAAAAGAAAAAGAAACTGTTGAAAAGTTTCTCAAAAGTTCGGAGATTGATAAGGAATAGAATTATAATACAATTTCAAAATTTCAGATAAATATTTATACAATAAATTGTTTGGAACAGCACCTTTTATAGGCTCTGTTAAAGTTTCTAAACTATTTGGATTTAATACTACTATAAATGGTGTAGAATTTGAAAAAGGTATCATAGAGGGAACTCTTTGTCTTGTTATATCAATAACTACCCAAGCAAAATTATTACCTAAAAAATCCAATAATTTTCTATCTCTTTTCATATTATTTAACAACTCTTGACAATGAATACAACTACTTGAAACTATAAATACTGCAATAGGTTTATTAGAATTTCTACCATATTCTACTGCTTTATCAAAATTAGAAAAAATCATTCCTTTTGCAAATAATAAAGTTCCAAAAAAAATACTAACTATGAGTTTTTTCATTATTTCCACCAAATTTATTTTTAATATTATTCCATAAATCTTTTAATCCATATTGTCCTGTTTTATCTTCATCTAACATCTCTTTTAAAACTTTATTTACACTCTCATTAAATTTATTATAAAGCTCCATAAACTTTTGATAACCTTGCTCTTCATTTTCTTTAGCTATTTCTTTTAATGATTTTTTAATTTCTTCTTGCTGCATATTACCCTCCTACTTAAAATGGTATCTTTTCTTCATCTACATCTACATTATCTACTGGTATTTCATCTTCTGTTTTTTCAGAAATATCCTCCATAAGTAATCTTCCAAAAATAATACTTGTAGGAGATTTCTCTTTATCTTTTCTTTTTTCATCTGAAATTTTAAAGATTTTAACTTCCATCTCTCCAAAACCAAGTTCAATTACTCCGTTTAAATAAGTATTATTATCTTTTGTATTATTTACAAATAAGCTGCATAAAAATTGTTCTCTTAACCCTAAAACCCTAACTAATTTATAATCAGGACTTTTATTGTTCTTTTTTTCAGCTTTTTTAATTTTTATATCATATCTGTCTAATCCAATTTGGATATAACCTTTACCATCCCACAATGCTCCTGCTTTTGTTTTTTTAGTTATTTTCATAATTAAATCCTTTTAAAAAACGAGAAAAAAATGGATAGAATAAAATTCTCGTATTGTTTTATATAGATTATTTTTGTTTTTGTTTGGCAATAATTTCTTTTTGAAGAGTTTTATATTTTTGTAGATATTTTAAATCTACATTTTTTTCAATTAAAGAAATAAAATCATCTTTTGTATTTTTAATTTGATTATCAAAATCGATTACTTTTTTAATCCATTCTTCTGCTTTTGCAGTTCTTTTTAATAAATTATCATATTGGTCAATATATACTAAACTTTGATATAAATATTCACTATCTCTATCAAGAGGAATAAATAAATCCACTACTTCTTTCGTGATTGTGCTATCTTTAACTTTTTGTTCTTTTTCGGCTCTTCTCATATTTAACATTTCATCAAATACATCATTTAATTTTGGAGCATAGCTCTCAACAAAATCAATAATATTTTTTGCTTGTTCAATTAACTCTTTAATTTTTTTATCTGCTGTTTCTTTATCTTCTGTGCTAATAGTTGCACCCCAATTATCAATAATTGCATTATAACCAGCTTCCACTTGTCTTACATTTCTTAAAAATCTTTCTCTAATAAGAGTATTATTAAATACATATACCCAAGCTTTTGGATAAATTCTTAATAATTTTAATTTTCCATCTATTCTTCTTTGAATTAACTTTTTATCTATTGCCATTTTGTTACTCCTTAATTTCTATTTTATGTATAAAAATTATACATAAATTGTATAAAAATTATAGCATATTTTTTGCTAATTTTTGAAAAAAATTATTTACTTTTATTTGTATTTTTTCTAAATTATCTTCAAATTGCATAGGCTCTAACAAAATATAATTTTCTGTTACATCATCTTTTGTAATAGCATATGTTTTTTGAGTAACTATTTCTAAAAAATAATTATCTAAAAGATGTATATATTGTTCTTTTAACTCTATTTCACTTATAGTTTTCATATTTTTCCTTTTATTTTTTTAGCATATTAAGAAAATTTTAAGAGAATTTAGTGTATAATTCTTTTTAAGAATTATACTCGTTTAGGCGAGTCTTTTATAGTAGCCTACCCAGAGCTAATCTGGGTTTTTCTAAAATATAAACTCTTTCTAATTTTAAATCTTCTATTAAAACTTCTGTCATTTATAAAAATAGGAAATTGTGATTTAATAATCCATTTGTCTTCACTAACTTTATCTAATCCAACTATATGGTATTTATATTTAGAACTATTTGCTATTTTTTTAATAAAAGTCAAATCTGCTATATATTTAGGATTATTTAATCCATTTTTATCCAAAATAAAATTTGGAGTTAATAATGTCCATCTAATCCAAGAAAAAGTTTCTAATTTTTGAATATCAGCATTTGTATTGATAAAATCATCAATAATTGGATACTCATAACAAATATCCATCAAAAAGTTTTTTATAAAATAATTATCATTTTCAGGTTTTCTAATTCCTATTAAATGTGGGAAATGTTGTTCATAAACTTGAATTTTAATCAAATTTCCTGTTATGTTTTTTAATTTATCTAACTTCGTTTTTTCTTTATTAGATTTATCTAAAATAGTATCCATTTTAATTTTAAATGTTCTATTTAAAAACATATCTTTAAAAGCAAATAATAAAGCTTTATATGTTAATAAGTTAATATCTAAAATCTTAGGAGGCTTACTATTTTTTATATAATCTTTAATTAAAATATCTTTATGTTTTTTAATTTCATTTAATACTATACGAAAATCATTTGCTTCGTGCAATAGTTCATCTAATGCTTGAATTATTAATAAATCATTACTTTGATTTAAACATTCTTCAAATTTAATTCTTAATATTTCTAATTGCATTAAAATTCCTTCTTAAAACAATTACTACAAAAAATCTTTCCATAATCTTTATCTCCGAAAAAGTTTTTAATCTTTTTAAAAGTTAAAAATTTATCTAAAATCCATAATTGATTTTTTGTGTCTGTATTATTATATCCATCAGGATAATTCTCTAACATTTCAATTACATTATCTCCTAATTTATTTTTAACTAAAATACAATCATTTTTATGAAATGATATAGTTTTATTTGGATTATTTAATGTTAATACCACAAAAAACTCCTTTATTTTTTATATTTATTATACCAAAAAATTATAGATTATGTAACTTTTTTTAGGGTTTATTAGTGGTATTTCTTGGTAGAATTACATTCCAAACAAATCTCTTTTACTTGTATTTTATCTCCAATTTGAGTAATAATAGATGGTGTATGTTCTAACTTAAATCTATCTTCAATTTGTGGTAAAGCATAATATACAGGTTGTTTAATTTTTTTCATTATTTCATACCAACTTCCATCTGTTAAAAATATTCTATATGCAATACTTCCTATATATTTAGAATGTAAAAGCCAATTTACTTCTTTTTTATTATTTCCATTTATAACTATAATAGAATAAGTAAGTTTTACATATTTAGTAGGATTAAATTTATATCCCTTTGGATATATAACTTTTCCATATTGGTCTTTTATATCAAATTTTAAAGTATATGTCATATCTGGATAAAAAACTCTATTTTTTAAAGTAGGAGTTAAAGGTCTAACTCCTTGAGGTTTAAAATTTTTGATTTTTTTAACTGCTTCTTTTCTAATTTTATTTAATTTTTTTTCAATTTTTACTTTATTGTTCTTAATATATTCGTGTATAGCACTAATAAAATCTTTTTCTGCAAATTGATATGTTTTTCCTACTTCAATTTGTTCTACAATTACAGCATTTGATATATTTAATAAAATTCCTAATACAAATATTATTCTAAAAAGCACAGCATTCCCTTTTTTTAAATAACATAAAACTAAAATTTGTTCCTATCATAGGTATATTTTTACCTGCCTCCCAAAAAAATCCTGTATGTCCTATACTCATAGCCATAGGATGTGGAATAGGTGCAATAAGTTGCATTCTATAAGCTGATTTTCTCCAAATAGGGGCTGGAAAATATCCACAAAGTCCTAATTGTCCCCAACTACCCCACATAATTAACTGACGATGTAATTTATATATCAAACTTGCTCCTGCACTTGCAGCAGCAGTTAAATAATCTCCACTTACAACTCTTCCTGTCATAGGATAAGCATTACCCCAACTACCTTTGCACCAAAACAAAGGGTCAAGAGTAATATTTGCAATAGAAGAAATACTATCAGCCATACAAGCCAAATTAGTAATAGGATTACCAAATAAAAGTGCTTCTGGTTGAATTAAAGCAGTAAGCATATCATCTTGCCATAAAGGGTCTACTTCGGTCATATATGCTACATCTACTCCTGTTACTTCTAAACAAATAAAATCCATTAAAATTTCCATTACTGAATAAATAGGATAAACTATTTCGTGAGCTTGAAAAAAAGAATGTTTATTATTATCTTCTTCTCCATTACCTTTAACTCCTTGTTGCATTACACTCATTGGAATACCTATACCAAGTCCTTCAAAACAATAAGGGTCTTTTACTGTATCAATTAACCTACTTGGTTCATAAAAACTTACAGGTATTCCTATTCTTATCATAATAGGCGGTGGAGCAGGACACATACAAATTGGGCTACCTACACTTCCCATAGGGTCTGGCATTATTCCAGGAGCAACTGTAACACCTGCTATTCTTAAAGGTAACATACAAGCATAACAAGTAGCTGTTATATTTGTCATCATTTGAGCGGGATTAGGAGAACATAATCCAAATAAAAATTTAGCACTTAAAGATATTCCTAAAAAAAATTTAATTATTCTTTTCACTTTCCTCATCCTTAATTATTTGTTTAATTGCTTCAATATGGTTATATCCCATATTTTTATACTCTTCAATTCTTCTTTTATCTTTTGGGTCAGTAGTTGAAATATAATAAAAGAATTTATTCATTATCAATCTATAAGGCAATTTATATTCTTCTGGAGTAATAATAAAAATTTCTGAATACTCTCCTTTTTTAGTATGAATAGTTCGTAAAATATCTTTATCAATCTCTCCAAAATTAAATACTCCACTTTTTAAAAGTAAATTGATAGATGTTTCAGTTTGAGTTAAAAAGAACTTCCAAGGGGAGTTATTTACAATAACTTTACCTGCTCTACTTAATCCACCTTGTTGGTCATAAATATCATCAAAACCTTGTGTAGCAATAATAACACTACCATCATATTTTCTTGCTCTTCTATATGCCTGTTCAATAAAATCATCCATTCTCGGATTTTTACCTAAAAATCTATGTGCTTCATCTAATATAATTTGTAATCTACCTTGTCTATTTTTACCTGCATACATCATTTGATTTATATGATATACAAGTGTCATAATTAAAGGGTCTCTTAAATCTGGATGATTTTCAATTCCTTTAAATTCTACTGCTATAAATTCTTTTTTAATATCAAATTCATTTTTACCTGCAAAATATTTTTCATATAATCCACCTCTACAATACATTCCCATTTGAATTGCAAAATCCACTAATCTTGGGTCTTGTTCTTTTCTTAATTTATTTCTAATATGTGTAATTTCTAAATTTTCTTTATGTTCCTCATATAAAATAATTAAACTCTCTTGAATGAATTGTTTAATATATTTTTCTTCCTCTTCTGCTCTTACTTCATTTTTATTACTTCCAAGCATATATACAAAATCAGATAAATAACTCAATTCATCTTTTAATTCTTCTATATTCTTGATTTCGCTAAAAGGATTAAAAGATATAGGTCTTTCAGGATTTAATTCTACATATTGAGCATTTACTGACTGACATAATCCATAAAAAGAATTGTCATAATCTAAAACAAAAATTCTGTCCCCTCTTGCATAAGAATTTACTGCTATTGTTTGTAAAAATACCGATTTACCAGCCCCTGATGTAGCAACTACATAAGCATTAAAAGATTTGTTTGATTGAAATAAATCAAAAGTAGCAAATTGACCTCTACGAGAAATTAAAGGAAAATTATTACCCTCTCCTATATAATCAGCTTCAAGTGGTGCATATTGAGCAATTTGTTTAGGGAACATACTTCTATATTTTTGAGTTACTTCAAAAGTATATTCATCATTTATTCCCATAGGAAGAGAAGCTAAAAAATTCAAATGATGTATTCCAAGTGCTTCTTCAAGTGCAATAGCTTGATATTTTCCACCTCTATTCCAATACGATTTTACTACTTGTGCTTTTCTTGAGGCATCTTCAAAATCATCTCCAGCAACTAAAACATTCAAATCCATTGCATACAATACCTCTTTACCATTTTCAATTCTTTCAATAATTTCTAAACTTTCATCTTGAACAGCAGCAAATTTTCTAAATATTCCTCTACTCCAGCTTTGAGATATAATTATTTGATGATTTGTTTTTACTTTGTTTGTTTGAGATTTTTTTAATTTTCTAACTGATAAAGTTACAAAAAAATTATCTTGAAATTGATTTATTTCGCAATTTCTTGAAATATAATCTCCTAATTTTTCTCCAAAATCTCCTATATTTGAATAAGTTTGTAATTTCAAAGGAACTAAACTAATCCAAGTTTTGTTATCACTAATAAAACAATCATCTTTTACTAAAATTTTTGTAGATGGTGCTATTATTTGTCTATTTAATGGCATACTATCATCATAATCTGGAATATCTTTAATATTATGATTTATATTAAACATTTCAAAAAGAAGTGGTTTTAATTCTTTAGGCTCAAGAAAATGTGGATTAAATGAATTTGCTGCTAATACATTTATTAACCTATTTTTAAACACATAAATATCTTCTTTTGTTTCACTTTTAGCTGATATTATCAGTCTGAAATTTCTTAATTTTGTAGTCATTGTTGTTGATATAGGCTCTTCAAGTTTTTTATAATACATTTCAGCTGTTGAATTTATTAACTCTGCTAACATTTCTTCATCTCTTTGAAGATGACTTTTTCTCCAATATTCTAATTCATTTACAATATTTTTTCCACCATATAACATAAATTGAATATATGTATTATCTGGTAGTTTATTTAATATTTCTTCAACTGCTGTAGCTGTATTAGTTCCCATTCTAATTCTTGGCATACATTCAAATACTATACCATATGTATTATCATTATTGATATAAATTTTTTCTCTATCATCATATAATCTATATGGTAAAAAATCACTAATTTTATAACGATTAAATACACTTTTCCATATATTTACAGGTAAAGAAGCTATATCTTTTAAAGGTTGTGCGACAACATCTTTAATACTCATTATTTAACCCCTCAAAAGAAAATACTCTTTGATTTTTATATTTTGGAGATTTTGTATTTAAAACAAATTTACCTTTTTTTATTTTAATAAATACTTTTTGTGTATCGTGATAAATACCATCATTACTTACATAAGGCATCACATACATTTCAGCAAATATAGGTTTTTGATATAAAGGTATATTTGGTTGTAATCTAATAGTTTCTTTAATAGCTTCTTTTTTATGTTTTTCTGCATAATAAACAGATTTTTGTAGTAACTGCTTTTTTACTTCTTTTACATTTATAGGTTTGTCTAAGTGTTTAGCTATTTGTTTTATCGGCTTAGAAACATTAAAATCTTTAACAAAATCTTTAATTATTTTTTCATCTTTGGTTTTGGGTAGAGCTTTTATTTGTGGTTGATTATTACACCCTACAAAAAACATTCCTATTCCTAATAATAAAACTAATTGTTTTTTCATCATTTACCCCTTTTTTTATACATTTGTTTGAAAATTATTAAATTCACATAAGTTGAAGAAATATAGCCATCTTTAATTTTATACCATATTCCACTATTTTTTCCTCTTACAGACTTTTGAATTAAAAATTTTTCATTTTTATGTAATACTCTTAAAATTTTAGAATGAACTGATGGCTTTTCTCTTAAATTTAATTTTGGCACATCTATTACAGCATAATAAATTGTTTTTGATGATGCTGTAAAATACATTTTATTAAGCAAAATATTATTTTTTTTAATTTGAACTGAATTTTTTTGAATAGCTATTTTATTATCATTTATTTTCTTATTTAGATTATCTAACATTTGTTTAAATTTTTTATCATTTTCAATCAATTTAAGAGTAGCTTGACTTAATAAATCTATTTTTCTATCAACTGATACACCATTACCAAACAAATTGCTTAATAAAATTCCAGATAATAAAATTTTAGTTACATTTCTCATTTGTTATACTCCTATTGATAAAATTATTATTTTTTAACTTTATCCACCCATTTTTTTCATATAAAGCAAATAATTTATCTCCTTTATGAGCTACTTTTACTATTTTAGCTTTACAATTTGGAGCTTGTCTTATATTTGCATTTAAAACACATACTTTTATATATTTATTTAATATTTTTTTAGTATTTCGATGAGTATTTGTAGTATTTTTAATTTCTATTTGTATAGGTTTTTCTAACTTAGATATTGTAACTCCATCAATTATATCTTTTAAATCTTTATTTTGATTATCAATTATTTTATTTTTAGATTGTAATTTTTTAATTTGATATTCGTAATAATCTTTTGTATAAAAATTCTTTTTTGACTGCATATTTTGTTGTTTATAATAATTATCCATATCCATTTGATACACATCTGAAACTCTTTTACACACTTTTACATTACTCCCACCCTCACAGGCAAAATTATTCTCATAAGGTAACATACTACAACCACTAAATAATAAAGTAACTATACCTATACTAATAAAAGGCTTACTCATTTTAACTCCTTAATATCAATCCCTAAATCTTCTAACCATTCATCAAAAGTTACAGGACTTTCAAATTCTTCCATATCAACTGCTAATGGAACAAATAAATCTTCCATATCAACTATTTTTAAATATTCTTTTAAATATATTTTGGCTTGTGCATTTAAACCTATTGCAATCATTTGTTCTACTACTAATAAGTGTCCATTCCCAATATACACATACTTATTTATAAAATCTTTATATACTTCTGTTTTATAAGTATCTTTAAATAAAAGAAATGCTTTTTTTATAACCTCTGTCGTGCTTAAAATATTATTTTCATTTTCTAAAACAACTCTTATATTATTTAACATCTTTCTTATCCTTTTTAATCCAATTTTGAATTTTAGGAATATTCGCCCCTTTTATTAAATCTACTACTTTATTTGTTTTAGTATCAATTACAAATATAGTAGGAGTTCCTCTAATATTAAGTTTTTTTGCTAATTCTGTTGTTTTTTTAAGTGTATCTTTTGCTTGTTGAGTTATTGTTATATTTAAGTCTTTATTTGTAGTCTCAATTTTATCAATAGCCTCTTTTTTATTTTTACTTGATAGAATTTGTAAAGCCCATTTTTTAGCATTCTTATGAAAATATAAAGGCATATAATTTACATATACACTTAAATCTGGTTTAGTATTTTTAACAAATTTATCAACTTTTCTACAAAATGGACATTCTGGGTCTGTAAATAAAACAAAAGCATATCTATCAGCACCTTTTCCAAAATCTAATTTAAAAGCATTTTGAATAAGCTCTTTACTTGATATTTTTGTTAAATTTTCTTTTATAACTTTATCTTTCCAAATTTGTTTATCTTGTGTTGTAAGATTTAGTCCTGTATTAGTATAAATTTCTCCAAAAAATATAAGTCTTTTATAAGGATATACATATATTAAATTTCCATTATTTAGATATACTTTATATAATCCATCAATTTGAGAGTGTTCTATTTTTCCAATTTTTGTATTAGGTAAAATAGTTTGAATTAAATCTTTTTCTTGTTCTTGAATTAAAGAATTTGCACTTAATAAACTTCCAATTATTAAAGGTAATACAATTTTTTTTATCATTTTTTATTTCCTTTTTTTTGTAATTCAATAGGTTTTAATTTAATCATATCTGTAGCAATAACATCTACTCTTCTACCTGCACTTATTTCAATTACAGGAGCTATTTGGTCTGCCATTTTTAAATAAAATTCAGCAAGTTTATTAGTTGCTGCAGAAGCTCCATTAAATAATCCAGACTGAATAGCTTTTTTAGGGTCAAGAGTTTGTGTGCTTCCTTGTGGAGTAACTGATACAATCGTATTACTTTGTTTAAAGGCATCACTAATACCTTGTAAAAACCCTGCAATAAGAGTTCTTGCAAGTAATGCACCTTGTTTAGTTACCACTCTACCTCTTAAACCTGCTTTCCCATCTTCTCCATAAACAGCTCCTTTAAAAGGTGTATCAATATGGTATCCATCGTTTGTAACACAACTTAAAGTAGTTGTTCTAATATATGCTCTTTCACTACTTAAATCTCCATACCCCTCTCCTAAAATAAAACATCCTTGTATATCTTCTTTCCAATTATTTGGTAAAAAAGATAAATCATCAACTCTCATTAAAACAGGTAAAGGGTTTGTTTTAGCAGCTGCCATCGTTGGAGCATCCATACCACCTAATAAAGTAACTTTTGAAATAGTTCCTGTTGAAATTACATTTAAAGGTTTTAGTTCTTCTTTCTTATTTTTTTTTACATCTGGTTGTTGAATAGTTTGATAACCAAGCGAGTCTTTTAATACCTGTTCTTTTTCAATAATATCTTTTTTTAGTTCTGGCACTTTTCCAAATTTTTTTAATCCATAATTTTCTGGATTATCTTTATTATCTTTTTTACCTGGAATAGGAAAAGGGAAGTTTTTGTATAATTTTTGATTTTGATTAGTTTTTGTTGAAGTTGTAGATAAATTTGAATTATTAGGATTTTGATTTTTCTTCATCTCTATTAACATTTTTTTTAATTGTTCTACATCTTGTTTGAGTTTTTTATTCTCTCTTGAAATATCTTTTACTTTTTTATTTGTAAGCATTACATCAGTAGAAGCCTCTCCAATCCATTTAGTTTTTACCATTTTATCTTCATTTACAATTTTAAAATCACCAATATTATCGTATTTTTTATTTGTATTATCATCTCCAAAAATAAACATTATTAAAATAAGTAATGTAAAAGCTCCACCACCTATAATAATCTGATTTAATTTTTGATTTTTTTCTGCTTCTGCTGGATTTTTATCATTACTAAATAAATTTTTTAATTTATCTAACATTGTTACCCTCCACAATTACCACTTTTGCTGTTGAAAAAGGTAATAAATAATTTACTTGATTATCATAAAAAATTGTAATTGCTTTTGGTAAATTATGAGCTAATCCATACAGAGCTTTAACTGCTAATTTAGTAGGTTTATCTGTTAGATTTTTTACTTCATATAAATAAACATTATATAAAACACCTTTATAGTGGTTTTTTAATGTAGTAATAAAAGATTTATCTTGATAAACTATTTTGTTTATTTTATATATTTTGTATCCAAGTGGAGATAAATTGTTTAATACAGATTTATTTATTTTTGATAATGTTTTTATATAACTATCTTCTGTTTCATATTTAATAATCTTTTTTGCACTTGTTTTAAAATCATTTATGATAATAGTTTGTGGAGCCATATTTTTCGGATAAAAAATAAATGAATATGTTCCATTTTCAGTAATAAAATACACTTCTGTTGGGTCTGATTTATATACTAATTTAGGTTTTCCTATAGGTTTAATTGAATTTGGATTTGCATTTCCTGCTAATTTTTCAAATTTTTGTTTTTTTACAGGAATACATTTCAAAAATGCCTGATTACCTACTATTTTAATATTTATACCTTTTTCTTTTGAATAAGCAATATCAAGAATTTTACTCGGTAAAACAAGTCTATTAACTGATTTTTTAGCAATATTTAATTTTAAAGTATCAGTTGGATTATTTATAATTTGAACTGCAAATAAACTGATAATTGAAAATAATAAAATTACAATTTTTTTCATATTTATATCCTTATATTT
>Ga0256837_1000835_pt1 | contig 23602 bp, 36 predicted proteins | sample 4562384metaG_FD_185976 | JGI IMG/M metagenome (GOLD analysis project Ga0256837, IMG submission 185976) | Hydrothermal vent microbial communities from Guaymas Basin, Mexico - 4561-384 | ecosystem: Environmental > Aquatic > Marine > Hydrothermal vents | place: Mexico: Guaymas Basin | collected...
AAATTATAGAAATTAAACATATTTCTAAAAGATTTTATAGAGATAGAGAGCCTCTAGAAACGGATAAAGATCATCCCGAATTTCCTGAAGATACCGGAAAATATATTATAGATGCTAAGAAAGATGTATTATTTGAAAACGGTAGTGAGGCAGAGGCGTATAAAAGAATGGAGTATTCTAAACATATTATGAAAAATTTTGATTCTATTAAGCGAGAATATTTAAAGATGAAGAAATTTAAAGAAGAGAATCCCCAATATTTTATATAAGGAAAGCAATGGAATACGCAATAATATTTATCATGATGATGATAATTTTAGGTACTGCTTTAATATATGCTGTAGAGTATAGTGAGGATTTAGATGACTAAATATAAAAGAAACGAAAGATTAAATAAAAGTCTTTATTGGGGATTCTTTAAAGGTGGATATATCTCACCTAACTTAATTAAAAATAAAACTTCTAAAAATAGAAGTTTGGTACAATGTTCTTTTGAGATAGAAGAAATTCCTTGTAAAGCTGAGTTTGTGGTTATTAATACTATTGCTGATCCTTTAGAGTCTCTTTTGTTTAATCCTTTAAGAGATAAAAAATATAAATTCCAATATTGGCTATGGGAAGTTGAAAAGAACGGAAAAAGAAAAAGAGTTAAAGAAACCCTATTTAGTGACAGGAAAGATTTAGAAAATTATATCTATAAGATATGTAAACCTAACATATTAGAAAGAATTATAAAACTTATAGGGATGTAGAATGTGGAGATTAATAAAATTTTTATTTACCGGTTATTGGAATGAACATGAGCACGAGTGGGAGATTTTAAACAAAACTAAAATATATAATGCTGATAGTATAGAATACGATATACCTGTTAGGATTGAATATATTTTACAATGTAAGAAGTGTGGAAAATTGAAAAAGACAAAAGGATAAAATATGAAAATTATAAAAACAGTATGTGATATAGAAAAGTGTAATAGTGAAAATTGTAATGAGAGAAAAATCCAATGTATTCGAACCACAGATACTACAGAAGGTAGACCATGCAATAGGTATTTTGAAACCAATAAAATAGATATTTGTGAAGATTGTTATAGTGAACTTCTACGCGGAGGTTTTATTATTGTTTATGGTGCTCAAGGATATAATAGTTACGAACTATATAAGAGAGAGAAATGAAAAAATAGAGATAGAAAATAAAATAAAAAATTATATAGGGAGATAGGTCATTTAGAATCAAAACTTCAGGAATATCCTCAAATAGGTGATACTATTCAACATATATCAGAAGGAGCTCCTTTTATATTAACTTCGAAGGAATCTGAAAAGATTGATTTTTATGATGATTGGTCTTATTACAGAAAGGTAGAAAATGAGTAAAACATACTTCACATCAGATTGGCATTTAGGTCATAAAAATATTTGTAAATACAGACCTAAATTTAAAACACCTGAAGAAAACGATCAACATTTTATTGATGAATTTAATAGGATTATTCGAAAAAGAGATACGGTTTATTTTCTTGGTGATATAGCTTTTACAGAAGAAGCTCTAGAAAAGTTAAAAGATCTTAATTACTGTCATAAGAAAATCTTATATTTAGGTAATCATGATTATTTACCTACTGAAAAATATTTAGAGGTATTTGATGAGGTTTATGGATTAAGATCTTGGAAATCCTACTGGTTAAGTCATTGTCCTATTCACCCACAGGAATTAAGAAATCGTAAAGGGAATATTCACGGGCACCTTCATGCTAGCATCTTAGAAGATATTGATAAAAGATATTTTGATGTTTCACCAGAAAAAAATAATTATTCTTTAGTAGATTATGAGATTATTAAGGAGTATTTTAAGGAGTCAGAGAATGATAGTTAAAAGAGCAGATATGAATCATAATAATTTAGACGGAGCTTCTCACGGCTATTATCCTCTAGAGCTAAATATTTGTTTAGGTTTAACGCTAGATGAGATGAAAATTATAAGTACTTCATCGCCGGGTGAGGTTATACAGGATATTATTAAGATTTATTTTAAGAGTATAGGTTTTGATAGAGATGTATCTATAAATGAAGTATTAAAAAGAGCATATCCTCAGGATTTTATATGATTAAAGTAAAAGTAGGAGATTTTATACTATATGAACACGATGAAAACAAATATATTGGTGAGATTATAGATATTAAAAAATATATCTTATTAGTTAATCCAGAATTTAGCCTCGATGAGGAAGAGTTCTATACCGATACTATAGAGGTAAAGAAGTCACAAGTATTGAAAAAGCTTGAGGGAATTAAAAGTATATATAATCAAGTAAAAGAAAAATTTCCACATTATATTATTTAAGTCTCATCTAATATTATTATTATATAATTAACTAATTAAACGATTATCAAGGAACTAATTTGAAAGTAAGAAAAAGAAACGGAACTATAGAACCTTTCACAGTAGAAAAAACAAGAGGTCAAACAGAATTCGCAGTACACGGAACTAATATTCCACCTATTGAATTTGAATCTAGCATTCATTTTCCTCAAAAAGATACTATTACTTCTGATGATATTCAGAAAACTATTATCAGCACCGCAGTAAATAAAATTTCGGTTGATGAGCCTGAATGGAATTATGTAGCAGGTAGAGCTAATATGTTTAATCTTTATAGACATATATATAAAAATACTAAACACGACGTAAAAAATTGGGAAGATCATATTAAATACCTTATTAGAAACGATTACTATCGTTCAGATATTGGAGAATATTTAGATAATCTAACTACAAAACAGAAGAGAAAAATAGATAATATTATTAATTCTGTCAATGCTTCTAAAAATTATGATTTTAGTATGGTATTTGCTCAAGTAGAAGTATTAAAAACTAAATATCTTATTAAAAATAAAAGAGGCATTATTGAATATCCTATCTTATCGGATATTGCAAATGCTTTAATTTTATCTAAAGGCGATGAAACTTTCGATAAGATCTTTTATTATATCCACAATCAATACATTTCACTAGCTTCACCATTTAAAAGAAATCTCAGAAGACCTAATGGAAATGTTGGTTCTTGTTTTATAGGTGAAAATATAGATTCTCTAACAGGATTAGCTAAATCGTGGGCCGATATGGCAAATATTTCTAAAAATGGTGGTGGTATCGGATGGTATTTAGGTAAGGTTAGACCTGAAGATACTTGGAGTTATAGTGTAGTAAAAGCTAATAATATTGCTAAATGGGTTAAAATTATTAACGATATTGCTGTAGCCGTAAATCAAGGAGGTCAAAGACCAGGAGCTATCACTTTAGGATTAGATTGGTGGCATATGGATATTGAGTCATTCCTTGATATTAAATCTGAACTGAATGGTGATTTGAGAGATAAAGCTTTTGACATTTTTCCTCAAATTATAGTAGATTCATTTTTCGTAAAAATGAAGAAAGCTAAAAAAGATGTATGGTTATTCAATCAATATGAATATCTTCAAAAGACAGGTAAAGATATTACTGAATTAGTAGGAGATGAATTGCAAGAGGCTATCCTAGAAGCTCAGGATATGGCTGAAAAAGGTACAATCTCTGGAAAAAAAGTTAATGCTAACGAACTTTGGAAGAAAGTTATGTGGACCTGGATAGAAATTGGAGATTTATTCATCACTCATAAAGACAATCTTAATAAGTCTAACTATCTTAAATACGATCCTGAGGGAGGAATTACTAAACAAGGTAATCTTTGTGTAGAATCTTTCAGCTTATCTAAAGCTCCTACGAAATGGAAAGAAGAAGTAGATGGTAGAATTAGAAAAACTACAGAAACTAACGGATGGTATCACTCTTGTAACTTATGTTCAATAGTAGTTACAAATTTAGTTAATGCTTCCGATGAGTTAATTGAAGACGTTTGTTATCATACTACACTAATTCTCGATAAAAGCATTGACGAGGGAGAAATGCCTGTTTTAGAAGCTAAAAAGTCTTCAGATGCTATTAGAAATATTGGTATCGGTGTTGTAGGAATGGGTGACTTAATGGCATATAATAATAAAATGTATGATACAGAAGATGGTCAAAAATTTGGAGAGAAATTTGTAGAAAAAATCTCTTGGTATTGTTATAATGCTAGTGTTAAATTGGCAGAACAATTTGAACCGTATCCTATGTTTAAGCCTGAAAATTATGATAAAATATTAGGTTATGATCCGAAAGAACTAAATAAAATGTCTTTAAATGGTTACGATTGGACAAAATTGCAAAAAGATATCAAAGAGAAAGGTATTAGAAATTTTTATCTTTTAGCTTTTGCTCCAAATTCAACAACCGGAGTTATGATGAATGCCGTAGCTAGCTATCTTCCGGTTTATAATAAGGAAATGTATCAAACTTTTGGAGATATGTCAGTACCTATTATTCCTAAATTTATTAAATCTAAATATTGGAGTTATAAAACTAAATTTCAATATCATCCAAAAGATATCATTAAATTTACTAGAGGAATTCAAAGATGGGTTGATACAGGTTGTTCAATGGAAATTAATATGTCTCCTGAAACAGTAAAAATTAATGAAGTATCTGATGCTATTATCGAAGGATTTGAATCTGGAGAACTTAAAACTGTTTATTATAGTATGAGTGCTGAAGGGTGTTCCGATTGTTCGAACTAGGAAATTACATCTATGTAAAAGATGGTAAAGCCATATCTCATAGGAGCCTATTAAAAATCTTCTTAAATCCTTTTTTAAGGAGATTTTTAGGCATAGCTATAGCTTCAGAAATAAAAAATATGAAATTTATTAAATATAAAATCATCAAACAAAATAATCCTAAAGATTGGAATTTAAGAGTAGATTTTGATTATGATTATAAAATAAAAACAATAAAGGAAAAATAAAAATGAAACCACTATATAATCCAGATGTAGACGATAAAAAACAAAAAATATATAACGGAGAGACGACTAACTTATTAAATTTAAGTAATGTTAAGTATCCTCAATTTATCGAGTACGTAAATACAGCATATTCTAATAATTGGCTTCCACAAAAAGTAGATATGTCTAAGGATAGAAAACAATATGAAAATGTTCTCTCGATAGAAGAAAGAGATGCTTTTGATAATCTTATCAGCTTTCTAACATTCCTAGATAGCATTCAAACTAATAATTTACCTAATATTAGTGATTATATCACTCTACCAGAAATTGTATATTTTCTTGCTAGACAAACTTGGGATGAAGCTTTACACTCTAGAAGTTATGGTCATATTCTACAAAATATGTTGAGTAAAGAAAAAGCAGATGAAATCGTTTATAAATTTAGAGAAAATTCAATTCTAGCTAATAGAAACAAATATATTGCTGATACTTATACAGAGTCTAGAGATAATCATAGTGATAAAAATTTTATTAGTGCTTTGGTTGCTAATTATCTTCTAGAGGGCGTTTATTTTTATAATGGATTCCAATTTTTTCATAATCTTGCTAATAGAGGATTAATGATTGGTACAGATACTCAAATTAGATACATTCAGAGAGATGAAAATGTACACCTTGTAGCTTTTAAAGAAATTATCAATCTATTTCAACAAGAAGATCCTGAAATCTGGGAGAAGTATAAAGAATTAGTTTATAATATGTTTAGAAAAGCTGTTGAGTGGGAATTAGAATTTAGTTTAGATACTCTAGGTGATAAAATTTTAGGAATTACTAAGCAAAGCATTACAGATTATACTTATTATCTTGCTAATAAGAGATTAAAAGATATTAATATGGATCCTATCTTTCCAAAAGTAAAAAATCCTTACAAACATCTCGAAAAAATCGCTGCCGTTGACGATGAAAGTTCTAACAGGAGTAACCAATTTGAAGTAACTAGCATCACGTATAAATCACCTGAGATTTTTGATGGTTGGGAGGACATATAAACGTTATAAAAGGAATACAGGTGAGATTCTCATCATTGATAGTGATGATAGAATTTAATAAAGATTCTAAAATTAAATTTGAAGACGAATTTGTAATAGGCGCGAAGGATTTAGGAAGGGTTCTTAAAAAACTCGCCGAATTATATATTTAAAATATAAAAATAGCAAGGTAGTAGTATGGAATGGTATTATATTATAATTTATGGTATTTTAATTATTGGTGCAGTGAGCTCATATATGAATTATAAATTACAAAAGAAATGGTTTGATTTAACCCATCCTCCAAAAGATGTAGAATATAAAGTTGAACCTAATAAAGACTAAATATGAATAGGATTTTAGAAATATTAATAATTTTGCTTGTATTTTTTGGAGTAAGTTTAGGTGTATTTCTTCTTACTTTAATAGTTCTTTTATAATATTTTAAGTCTTTTTATTATATAATATAAAATATAACGTAGGAGAGAATAAATGCTGATATTTGTGAATAGAAAAATATGGAAGGCCCTTCCAGAAGAGCTAAAAATAGATTATATTAGAGATAATATGAATGATATTATAGAAGAAGAGAACTTAAAAGAAAATGATATTAAAAATATATCAGATATGATTAATAATATCATTAGAAGAAATGAAAAAGCTATTGATACTTTCGGTATAGAAAAATATTATAATATGGAGTATCCTGCAGAATTTTACGAATGTGGATTCAGACATTCTACAGGTAGATATGCTGTAGGTGCTTTTGATTGGAGCATGACATCATCTACAGATGAGTCGTGGAATTATTCTTTCAATATCTATGAGGTACTATAATGTCTTTAGCTGTTATTGGCGGTCTATTAATGATCGTAGGATCTTTTACTATGTATAAAGGTTTTATATTTTATAGCGTATTTTCCTATCTTATAGCTGATCTTATATGGGCTATTTTAGCATTCCAATCCGGAGATATATTTGGAGGAATTACAATAGTATTAGGTACTATTTTTGGTATATTAACATTTTTAAAAATGCATAAAGGTGAATTTGTAAAACATTTAGGAATAGATAATGAATAGATTAAACGTTTATAACGATTTAACTATAGAAGATATTAAAAAACATTCTCCCCAACAAATTAAAAATTTTGCAGAACTACTAAAAGGATATAAAAGTTTAAAAAATAATTTTGATGTTGTTTTAATTAATATTAAAATTATGGAAGAAAATTATCCATATCTTTTTATCTGATTTTAAGCTTCTTTATTATATAATAAAAGGATAAAAGGATAGAAAGATGAGTAATTTTAATAGAAAAGAAGTTGTTGATTTAGTAAAAGAGTTAAATTTAATGCTAAAAGAATTTGGTGAAAAACATAATGTAGAAGTAAATATAGGAAGAGTTAGATTTGACGAAACGATTTCAACCAAACTTACGTTAACCAAAGGTCAATCTTTAAAAGATGTTCTAAATCGTAAAAAAGCAGATCAATTTATAGAGAATTTTCATTTACATAAAATTCCAGGTAAATTTTTAGATAAACCTTTTAATTATAATAATAGTGAATATAAATTAACAGGATATAACAGTAGAGCTAAAAAATATCCAATCGAATATGAAAAAGATGGTGTTCCTTTTAAATGTACTGTTGAAAGCATTCAAAAAATATTAAAAGAAGTGCGCCCTCAGTTGTTCGTATAGATTTAAAATTTTATTTGTTTTTAAGTCAGATTATTATATAATATATGTATAAAAAGATAAAGGATAGAAAGATGAATTACAATCATATTAAAACTCACCCAATGAAAGTTCAAAAACCAAAAGTTCAAGATATGAACTTATATAAAAATGAAAAAGTTCAGATTCAAAATGAAACTTTTATTAAAATTGTTTGGGACGGTGAAACTCGTTACGTAAATGAAAAAAACGTTAAAAACGGTGTTTGGAATGGATTACTTTAAATAGGGATTTATATTATATAGATCAAACCAAGCTTTTAGAGATTTATTAAGTTTCCCGGATTTTGGATATTCGGGAAACTTTTTTCGTCCTGTATAATTTTCTTTAAAATATTTCTTACATTTATTATATTGTCTTTTAGAAATTTTAGGAGATTTAGGCTCCTCTAGAGGATGAATAAGTGGATAATTATCTTTACTATAGTATTCTATTAGAGATTCTAACCATTCTATTCTTTCTTGTACATTTTGAGGTTGTAAGAATCTTCTCATATTATTCCAAATTTTACCTTCTAAAACGTTGCAAGATCTACAAAGTACACCTCTTATTAAACCTTTACCATCTTCACCATTGATATCTGATTTGTTACCGTGTTGATGATCTAAACTAATACCTGTAGATTCATTAATTTCACATCCACAAAGAGCACAGAAACCCTCTTGTTCTTTTAGAATTTCTTCTCTAATGTTGATAATATCTTTTGATTTTAATTGATGTAGATCTTGCATATTTTCCTCCAATTCCTCTATTTTATTTATATTTAAGTTAAATTATAATATAATATGGTATATAAAGGGAGAAGGATAAAAATGTTTTTAATAGTAGCTTTAATTTTATTATTTTTTGGAAATATTCCTTGGGCTATAGGAATGATAATTCTACATATATTGTTAGATGAGGAGTGTTGAATGGATTTAATTACAAATCCTGTCTATGATTGGTATCCGTCAAATATTTATTATAAATCCGTAGATTGTAACGAGTCTACTAACCAAAATATAGAATGGAATTATGATCCATCTATAGCTATTTTTTACTATATTAGTGATGATATTAATTATAACATACGTTTATAAAAAGGAAATATAAATGATTAAACAAATATTAGATGAGTTAAATTTAGAAAACGGTTCTAAATATAAAATGGCCGTTCTTGAAAAATACGAAGATAACGAACTTCTTAAAAGAGTTCTTAAGATGACTTATGATAAAGTATGTTATACGTATGGTGTAACTATGAAAAATGTCGAACCTCAAAAAGAACATAATTCTATTATGACTTTAGAAAAAGCTCTAAATTATATTGAAGAGAATTTTTGTACAAGGAAAGTTACAGGAAATGAAGCAATTTCTAGACTTGAAGATTTATTAAGAAGCTTATCTAAAGATGATGCTGAAATTTTAGAAAAAATCATTAATAGGGATTTGAGATTAAACATTTCTAAAAAATCAATCAATAAAGTTTTTAAAAATCTCATTACTGAATTTCCATATATGAGATGTTCTTTGCCTTCAAAACACCTACACAAAATTAAATATCCGGCAATTGTACAAGAAAAATGTGATGGAACTTATAGAAGCATTGTTGTAGAAGATGGTGAAGTTTCTATTTTTGCTAGAAGTGGTGAAGAATCTCATTTACCAAAATTTGCTCAGGATTTGAAAGATTTACCTAATGGAGTATATATTGGAGAATTATTAGTTGAAGGTATGGAAAGTGATCGATATGGCGCTAACGGTTTAATCAATTCAGATACGGAACCTGATGGAGTTTATATGATGGCTTGGGACTACTTAACTTTAGAAGAGTGGAAAGAAGGTAAATCGGAAACTATATATAAAGATAGATTACATCAATTACAAATCAACATTCAGGAATCTCCTATAAGTTTAGTTGAAACTAAATTTGCTCAGAATTATGAAGAAGCTAGAGAATTTTATAAGTCCTTAGTTCAAGAAGGCAAAGAGGGAACCGTTCTTAAAAATTTAGATAATAAGTTTAAAAATGGTACTGCTTCAGATAATATCAAAATGAAAGAAGAAGCAGTAGCTGAATTTATTATTATAGGATTTCAAGAAGGTGAAGGGAGATTAAAAGGAACTTTAGGAGCTTTAGAAGTTAAAAGTCAGGATGGAAAAGTGATTACTAAAGTTTCAGGATTTAAAGATGATGTTAGGAAAGATATTTGGAATAAAAGAGAGGAACTTTTAAATTCTATTGTTTCTATTAAATATAACGGAGTTTCTAAATCTAAAGGCTCAGATGTTTATTCATTAATGTTTGCACAATTTGATGATTTGAGACCTGATAAAAAAGAAGCAGATGATTTAAAATATATCCAAGAGGCTTTGAAATGATAAGTACAAATGCTAATATAGGAAGTATTTTTTATAGCTTAGAAGATTTAAAAGTAGGTAGAGAAAAACTTTACGTTATAAATTCTTGCTTTAGCAATACTTATTCTGTTAGAGTAATTTTTAAAGGTCGACTTATTGGTCAAACTAACTTTCACAAAAGAGAATTAGAACGCTTTTATATTGAGAAAAAAGAAGCTAAAAGGAAATTTCCACAATGGTTTATATAAGAAAATATCAAACACCTATGAAAATTACTACATATTTTAAAATAATTAAGAAATGGGGACCTTTTAGATGGATTTTACATAAAAAAATTAATCTACATATGGAGTATGTGACGGATGAATATACACCTATAAAAATAAAAGAAGTGCACGAAGTTGCTAAGAATAGAATAGATGATTTTGCCTGGAGATTAGTTTTTAAGAAAAGTCCAGAATTTGTTAAAGAATATAATATAAAAGAATTTGAGAGAGAATATGGAGCATATTTAATATGATTATAGAAGAACATAAAGGAATGAAAATATTTAGAAGCAGTTCTGAATCTACTACACCTAAAAATATTAAAATGATATCTATCAATGAAAAAGATATCTCAAATTTTTTATGTATATATAAAGATACTGCTTTTGATGTGTATAATAATGATCCTATGAAATCTAAAGGAATTGAGTATTATTATATTCATTTAGATAATAGAGACGAATTCGGATTAAGATTTGACGATATAGAAATAGCTAGATGGTATTTTGAAAAATTAAGAGAGAATCATCCTCCACAATTTAAAACTAAAGAGACTATTGAAAAATCTAAACCTAACTTTTTTATATAGTTCGTATAGGAGAGAAAAATGAAATTACAAATGGGTGATTTATTATTTAGAGAGGTTCAGTGGTCTAAAGATATAAGAAGACTAGAGAAATATATTATCTATACAATTCATCCTATTTATTATAAATGTAGTGTTTTAGATGAAGAGGGTAGATATAATGGAATGATAGATATAAACAAGTTAAAAATTGGAGAAGATTTTCTTACTAAATCACAAGCAAAATTAAAATTTCCTCAATATTTTATATAAAATTAATAATGATATAATATAATATAATATAATTAGTAATAAAAGGAGAAAAGATTGAATAGACCAATAATTTATTTGTCGGGCAATATGACGCCTTCACCAGAATTTTATAATAGTTGGACTGAAAAGATTCTACATAAAGTAGAATCTAAATTTCGGTGCACTCATTCAAAATATAAAGAAGGTATCAATTTCATAGTTCAAACGGATTTAGCTAGGTTAAAAAATTCACACATTTTGGTAGTTAATTTAGGCGTGCAAGATAAATCTCATCATTTAACAGGTTCAATAGTAGAAATCTATGAAGCTTTTAAAAGAAATATACCTGTATATGCTTTTACTTGTGATAATTTAATCAGGAGCGAACAAGCAGATTCACCTTGGATACAATCTTTTATAACTAAAGAATTTAATTCGGAAATTGAATTAGTTAGATATTTAATGGTTGATGAGACTTTAATAGTATAAGGAGAAATAATGTCTATTCCTTTAAAAGAATCTTTAGAAATAGGAAATTTTGATTTAATTTCTAAAGATCAAATTAAGAAATTAGAAAATAGAGATATTACTGGAGATTGCACAGTATTAGCTAACCCTATTTTCGATGAAGCTTTTCAAAACGTTTTGAAAAAGTTTAAACCTTCTCATAAAGTTGCTTTTTTAAGTTTATGTACTTATAGTAGACCTTATAATACTTCTCCAAAATGGAAAAAATATTTAGAAGATATTGAAAATGTAGATTTTTTCGTTACTTCTAATGGAGGATTTATTCCTCAAAAATATTGGAATGAATCTTTATATCTTTCCTATCATGCTCCTGCAACTAAATCTTGGGCTGAAAAATTTTCTAGAGATGAAGCTATTAAATCAGGGTTTATAAGTGAAAAAGATTTAGATCCTGAAAGATTTGAAGGACATCCTCCTATATTAACTATAAATGAAACTAATAATCTATATAAAAATAAATTATTTGACAGAATTTTAACTTTCTTTAGAACTTTTCGATACGATTATGTATTTGGAGATTTTGTAAAGTCTCAGAGAAATTTTGATCCCTTCATATCAGCTATGAATATCCTTAAATCTGAAGGTTCTATAAAGGATTTTGATTATCCTAGAGAAGATATTCCTTACGAAGAAAATGGAAGGAATTATCCTACTTTAAGCGAACCTTACTATAATGAAATGATAGAAAAAATTAACAAAATTAAGGAGAAAATTTGAGAATAATTTTTACAGGAGCCTCAGGAGTAGGAAAATCTACATTAGTAGAAAAATTTCTAAAAGAACATCCTGAATATTATAGACCTCCTAGTTTTTCTAGACCTATGAATTCTTTTTTAGGAATGCCTCTAAACGAAGAGTCAACTCATGAATCTCAATATGCCACAACTGCTTTTATGGCTCATCAAATTATAACTCACGAAAATTTAATATACGATAGAGGGATTCCTGATTGTTTGATTTATACTAAAGCTTCTAAAAATATTTCTAAAAATCAATATAAAAAACATAAAAAAGATTTTATGCCTATTTTTGAAAAAGTAAATATGTTGCATTTTTATATTCCTATTGAATTTGAAATGGAAGAAGATGGAGTTAGATCTTTAGACGAAGAATATAGAAGAAAAACAGATAAATCGATGAAAAAATTTTTAGATAAGAATGATATATTTTATGAAACTCTTACAGGCACCGTAGATGAAAGATATGAACAAATGTTGGCGGCTATAGAAGCTCAACAAATTTTTTAAGGAGAATAGATGAAAGTAAGCCATGAGTGCCATTTAGAATTATTAGGAAATATTGGAAACGATTATGAATATGCTTTATTGCATTTGATGCATATTCCTGAATATAGAGAATATTTTAAAAATTATAGCGGAGAAATTATTTTAGATAATTCAGCGTATGAATATCAATTTATTGATGGTGGGTTCGATGAAGAATATTTTTTTCAGATTATAGAGGAAATCAATCCCTCTATTGTTATTATTCCTGATGTAATAGGAAAAGGAAAAGAAACTATAAAATCTTTCAAGAACTTTGATATTTTTAAGTTACCTGAAGGTATTAAAATTATGGGAGTAGTTCAAGGAGAAACTTATAAAGAGCTTTATGAATGTTTTGATTATCTTAATCCTCGTTGTGATTACGTAGCTATTCCTTTCCATTCTCCGGCATATATAAACAAATTTAAAAACAACTCAAAAGATGAAAGTAATTCTATAGGTAGAGTTCATTTTATTAGAAAATTAATAAACGGACATAAAAAAGAATTAATTAAAAAAGATTCTCTCCATTTGATAGGAATGTCTCTTCCTATTGAATTAAAATTATATTCTAAAGAAGAAAAAGAATACATTAGGACTATAGATACAGCTAACCCAATCCAGTGGGGAGCTTTAGGAACTATTTATCCTGATGATATGGAAAAAATATATGAAAAGCCAAACTATTTAATGACTGAGGAAAATATTAAAGAGGTTTTAAACGAACCTCAAAAAATAGCTATAAAATCTAACTTGAAGAGATTTAGATCTCTATTATAATATAAAAAATCCGCCTATATCTCGGCATATAAGGCGGAACGAAATTAATCTACATATAAAGGAAAATAATGAAATTAAAAGAAATTTGGGAATGGGCTGAGGAGAGAGGATTGAATAATCAAACTCCTGATAGAAACGGATTTGGAGCTTTTATAGCCGAAGAAAATGGAGAAGCTGTAGAAGCTATTATGAATCAAGATGTAGAAGGGTACGTTGATGCTTGTTGTGATAATGTAGTATTTGCTGTAGGAGATATGTATAAGCGAGGATTTGAAGTTGAAGATATTTTAGGTTCAGGTCATATATACGAATGGCTATCTGAATCTCAATACGAAAGAATAACTCAAGATTATATTCACGAAATGACTTACTTACTATATAAGTTTTTAGAAGCTAAATCTCCGGAAGAAGAATCAGAAGTTATGAAAAATATCACTATAGTTTCTTTAAGAGAGGTATCCATGCTTGGATATGATCCTGATAAATGTATGGATGAGGTGATGAAAGAAATAAACTCGAGAGTAGGAAGCTATTCTGAAGAACATAAAAAATGGATGAAAGATAAATCTCCAGAAGCTCAAGCAAATTGGTATAAGGCGGATTTTTCTAAATGCCTAACATCTAATTAGTTTTTAAGATAATTATAATATAATTAGGAATAAAGGAGAGGAATGAAAGAATATAATAAATTTAAAAATTATCAATTTGAAAATGTGTCTATAGTTAAAAGAAGAGACTCTAAAAACGAAAATAAATTTCATAATGAAGTTTGGGTCAGATTATATGACCCAAATACTAAAGAATCTTTTTTTAGAGAAGTTACAGATCTAAGCATTCCTAATATCTATATTCCTGATCCTAACGGAAAATTTAAATCGTACTTAGACGAAAGACCTCTAAAAGAAATATCTTTCTCTTCAACTCAAGAAAGAAAAAAGTTCGTTAAAAAATTGAAGAAAAAAACTGGCGAAATTTTAACTCTTACTAATGATGAAGGAGAAGAATTCGAAATTGAGGAAGAGATTTGGGAAGACGATGCTCATGGATATGATAATCCTAGACATACTTTCATTCATAGATATTTTCCTGAACCTTTAAAATCAAATCACTTGCATAGAACTTGGTTTATAGATATTGAAACTTTTTCTGGGGTTGCTACACCTGGAGTTTTCCCTCATGCGGAAACCGCCTATGAAAGAGTTTCAATGATTCAAATTTATGATAATTTTACGGATCGATATGTCATTATAGGATACAAACCTTTTATCGGAACTCTTAATCCTAACGTTAAATATATTCATATAGAAGATGAATCTAAAATGTTAGAATTTTTCCTAAAATTGTTAGAAAAACAAAAGCCTTCTATCATTTCAGGATTCAACTCTATGAACTTTGATATTCCTTATTTAACTAATAGGATAGCTAGAGTATTGGACGGTTATAGTGGTGATGCTGAAGGATTAAATAAAAGAAAATCTTATTTAAATATGCCTAACGTAAATAGATTATCTCCTTTAGGATACGTATATGGAAAAAAATCTAAAACTAAAGATGATATAGAAGGTATTACTTCTGTTTGGGAAGGAATTCTCTTATTAGATTATAGAGAGCTAACTATTAAATATGGATATTTAGGATTATCGTCTTATTCGTTATCTAACGTTTCTAAAGCTTTAGGATTTGAAGGTAAAGTAGATCATTCTAATTACGCATCTTTTCAAGGATTTACTACAGGAGAGGGTTATATATTTCCTGAAGAACCTACAGAAGAGGACTTAAATGATGAAGTTTATCAAGCTCAGTTAGCTTTTAAAAATGGAGAAATATCTCAAGAAGAATTATCTTTAATAACTTGGAAAAGATTTACAGAATACGGATTTAGAGATGTAGAAATTTTAGTAGAGATGGATAGAAAATATGAATATTTAAACACTCATCAAGGTATCGCTTATTTAACTTCCGTTCCGATGTCTGATAACTGGGGAACTTATGAACAATGGGCTTCATATTTCGTAGTAGAATCATTTAAAAATAACACTATATTGCCTCTAAAACAACAATATGGTGAAGAGAGCCCTATATATTTAGCAGGATGGACTAGAAACCTTCCAGGGAAATATATTTACGTTAGTTCTTTTGACTTTGCTTCTCTATATCCGTCAGTATATAAAACTTGGAATATAGGGACTGATGTAATGTTAAAACCTGAAGAAATTCCTCAAGAATTGATAGATTTAAAAGAGAAATATTTTACGTATTTTACTCATAAAAATCTAAATAGAGATGAAGATTATTGTGAATTAGGTGAAGTTGTTAAAAAATATGATGGACATATTAACGATATAACTGATGAAACTGAATTTTACCTCAATTTATTAAAGAATAAAGAAGAAATTTCGAAAGTATTAAAAAAACATAATGTAACTGCTACTCCTAACGGATATTTCTTCAGAAAAGAAAAAGAAAGCATGAGTTCTTATCTTATGAGAAAAATGTTTAAAGATAGATATTTTCATAAACAAGAAGCTCAAAGAATTTTTGGAGAAATGGAAGGATTAGATAAATCTTCTGAAAAATATAAAAAATTAGCTAAAGAATATTATGACCATTCTTTATTAGATAAATCTTTAAAATTGATGTTGGTTGCTTTTTACGGTGCTGGAGCATTATCTCATAATCAATTCTCTTCAGGAAAATTGACTAATGCTTGTGTAACCATTTCAGGAAGAATGTCTAATAGAGTTTGTTCTTATTTCGTTAATAAGAAAATTAATGAAATGGCTAATAAACCTTCGGAAAGTCCGGAATTGAATAATATTTGTCAAGTTGATACTGATAGTCTTTATGGTTGTTTTGATCCAGTAATGAATCTTCCTAAAATTAAAAATTTATCAGACGATGAAAAGATAAAATTTTTAATGAAGTTATCATCCACTAAAATTCAAGATACCATCAATAGAGCTATTAAAGAAATTCAAGAGACTCTCAACGTTAGAGATTTTGATTCTTTACAAATGGAAAATGAAGTTATTACTAAAGGATTCGTATCTGTAGCTTCCAAAAGATATTATACTAGAGTTATAGTTAATGATGGTACTATATTATCAGAACCTAAAATGAAAATTACAGGATTGGACGTTATAGGAAAATCCACTCCGGATTATTTTAAAAAATCTCTTAAGCCTATTTTGGATTTAATATTAGATGAAGATGAAACTTATCTTAGAAAGTATATAACTAACGAAAGAATAAAATTTCAAGAAGCTGATATTAGGGAATTTTGTAGAAAATCTAAAGTGAATAATCTAGATTATTATTGGCAAAATGGCAAATATTTGAAGCCTAAAGAAGATAAATTTTTAACTGCTCCTTTAGGTTCGTGGGCATCTTTAGAACATAATAGAATTATTAAAGAAAAAGACTTACAATCTAAATATCCTGAAATTGAAGCGGGAGAGGCGGTAAATTATGCTTATATAGTGGAGCCTAATAAAGAAAGAATCAGAAAAGCTATGGCTTGGAAAGATTCGGCTCTTGTAGAAGATTTAAAATTAAACAAATTAGTAGATAGAGAAACTCATTTCGAAAAAGATTTTGTCAATAAAATAGAAATTATTACTAGTAAGATTGGATGGAATATTAAAAAATCTACAGAAGAAATAGAAGATTGGTAAGTTTAATTAGTATTAAGTCATATATAAGTCTCTTTATCATATAATATGACATATAAGAAGAAAAGGATAGAAAGATGAGTTATGATATGAAAAAAATGAGTAGAGCTAGAAAAGAAATTAAAGATATTGATTTTAATGGTAAAATGGTTTCAATCGAATGGATTGAAAGAAAAGCTTTAAGTGTTGAAAAGAAAAGAGCAAAACTTATGAAAGAAGCTAGAAAAGTTTTAAGTTTTGCTGAGATGTGTGAATATATTGATGGTAAAAGTAGAAAATTTAGAGATGTAGTTTTACCAAAAATGCCAGAAGAAATTGATCTTAATAAATTTGTTTAGGTCAATTTTTTTAGAGGTTATAAATAAAATAACAAATTATTGAAAATTTAAGCTTATAGTAAGTTTATTTTTATATAATTATGTAAGTTAAGAAGATATAAATAACTAAAATTTAAAGGAAAGCTAATATGTGTAAATATATAAGACAAGATTTATTACAACTGTCAATATATAGCGATAGTATTAGCTCTCCTAGTGCTATAAAACAATCACATAACTCTTGTGATGAGTGTGCGAAATTCAATATGGCTGAACTTAAAGCCTATATTAATTTTCAAGGCCTCACCAAGTAGTTCCTCTTTATCAGGAACTACGAAAGTGGTTCCTGACTTCAAAAATCAGAAATCACTTCAAAAAAAATTTAATGCCGGTTTAGCTCAGTTGGCTAGAGCAATTGATTTGTAATCAATAGGCCGAGGGTTCGAATCCTTCAATCGGCACCATTATATATTCGGAATTAGTTCAGAGGTAGAACGCTTGACTGTTAATCAAGATGTCGCTGGTTCGATCCCAGCATTCCGAGCCATTTTATCTAGGTATAGTTCAGTTAGGTAGAACACCTGGTTTGGGACCAGGAGGTCACAGGTTCGAGCCCTGTTACCTAGACCATATACACCTATAACTCAGCGGTAGAGTACTTCCCTTACAAGGAAGGAGTCGATAGTTCGAATCTATCTAGGTGTACCACATAGATTATAAATGGGGTGTTAGCTCAGTTGGGAGAGCGCTTGCCTTGCAAGCAAGAGGTCCAGAGTTCGATTCTCTGACATTCCACCATTTTGGATACGTCGTCAGTAGGGAGACAGCCGGTCTTGAAAACCGTGTGCGGGTCAAACCGTTGTGAGTTCGAGTCTCACCGTATCCTCCATAAAAACTAGTAACTAGTAAATAGATTATATTTTCATTGTGATAGTTTTTAGACGATTTATGAAGCAGATATAGCTCAGATGGTAGAGCAAAGGACTGAAAATCCTTGTGTCACAGGTTCAATCCCTGTTATCTGCACCATTTGCGGGTGTAACTCAGTGGCTAGAGTGCTTGCCTTCCAAGCAGGATGTCGAGGGTTCGAATCCCTTCACCCGCTCCAAATATGCTCCGATGGCGGAATTGGTAGACGCGCTAGATTTAGAATCTAGTACCTTGAGTGTGAGAGTTCAAGTCTCTCTCGGAGTACCAAAGAAATTTAAGATTTTATTTGTTTTTAAGGCATATTATTATATAATATGTGTATAAAAAGAGATAGATAATATTTTAAGTTATTTAAATTATAATTGTTAATAAAAAAACATTTTATATAAACTCAAATTATATGAAGATTGGATAGACTGAGCGGATGAGTTCGATTCTCATTAATGAAAGTATGGTACAGGTCGCGAGGTAGTTAGTCGGTTCGATTCCGACATAATTTGAGTTTATATAAGGCGTTGATTTTTTCTCTTGTGGTGAGAGTTTTTTCCTAGCCCGTCTAAATAGATTGAAGCTGAATTATTAGATAGTCGTTCTAACCAAACGATAACTTTTAATTTGGTGGATATTAAATAGGAAAAATAAATGTACTGGTAGCTCAGCTGGTAGTAGCATCCGACTTTTAATCGGAAGGTCGTGAGTTCGATCCTCACTCAGTACACCAAACCTCGGTTAGTTCAATGGTAGAACGTTCGACTGATAATCGGAAAATGGAAGTTCAATTCTTCCACTGAGGACCATAAATGTAGTCTAAAAGCTGATCGGATTCAGCAGCGGGACTGTAAATCCCGTCCTTAGGGGAGTGGTTCGAGTCCACTAGGCTACACCATTTAAACGGCTCTATAGACGAATTGGTTAAGTCGTCACTCTTTCACAGTGAAGATTGCGGGTTCGAGCCCCGCTAGAGTCACCAAGCATCTATGGCGGAATTGGTAGACGCGCTGGACTTAAAATCCAGTTCTTTAGAGAGTTCCGGTTCAAATCCGGATAGATGCACCAGATAATATAAAAGAACGTTTTATAAAAGTTTAAGAAAATTTTTGTAAAGCGTTCTAAAATAAGTCCTAGGTTTATTTTGGAGCGTGAGATCACAAATAAAGTTCTTGGTTAGACGTGCGGTGCAAATCCGTTTACCATAGTAGGTGCGGAAGGTTCAATCCCTTCGCTTTATTTGTTAAAACTTATAATGAAGGCCAAGTTATAAGGATTTCCGGTTAAGGACTTCCGTAAAAAGTTCACCAAGGAAATGGCACGTAAGGTACGTAAGAGGTTTGCTAAACCTTGGCCGGTAAAACGGTAGTGAGTTCGATTCTCACCATTTCCACCATATTTAATTGTATTTTAAGTCAGATTATTATATAATATGTGTATAAAAAGATTTAAATGGCTCCTTAGATTATTGGTAGATCGACGCTCTTTCACAGCGTAGGGACCGGGTCAGTACCGGTAGGAGTCACCATTGCTCTCATAGTATAGTGGTTATTACGCCGGTTTGTCACATCGGTAACCGGAGTTCAATTCTCCGTGGGAGCGCCATTAGGGACTAATAGCTCAGTTGGTTAGAGCTCTCCGCTCATAACGGAGTGGTCGTAAGTTCGAATCTTACTTAGTCCACCATTTTATATTCCGGATTAGCTCAGCGGTAGAGTAGGTGACTGTTAATCACTTGGTCACTGGTTCGAATCCAGTATCCGGAGCCACTACATTGAGGTATAGTTCAGTTGGTAGAACGACAGGTTTTGAGCCTGTATGTCGGGGGTTCGAGACCCTCTACCTCATCCATTTAAATATCGCTGGCGGGAGGTAGGCATCTCACGAGGGCTCATAACCCTTGTTAACTCGGTTCAATTCCGAGGCTTCAGCAACCAAATATACCAGTAGCTCCAATGGTAGAGCAGAAGATTCCAAATCTTCAGGTTGTGGGTTCAAATCCTACCTGGTATGCCAGAAAATTAAAAAAAATTATACCGGCTAAGGTCTTCATCGGTATATAAAAGGAACCTAGTCTAGCTCGAAAAGAGATGTAAAAATATTTTAGTTAAGTTTTTCGACATTAAATAAAACTTATAGGAAGCTACTCAAGCAGGATATAATATTCTGTGCTTCTGAAAAGTCCCTATGGAGATAGGGCAATTATTATAGTTAGCTTAGAAATTTTTTAGAAAATTTTTAGGGTGACTATAGTACAACGGTTAGTACACTCGTCTGTGGAACGAGGTATTGGAGTTCGATTCTCCATAGTCACACCAAATGCCGCCTTAGCTCAGCTGGATAGAGCAGGGAACTTCTAATTCTCAGGTCACACGTTCGAATCGTGTAGGTGGTACCATAGAAAATTTTAATAGGTCTTCATATTAGGTTGAAGATCTACGAAGTTTTCTTATTTTTGATGAAAAATAAGTGGTGAGACCTAATAGGCAATCAGCGCCTCTCAATCATACGATATCTGTATGTAAAACATCGATTTAGTATGATAAGCGGGAACCTAAGATAGTTTTATATTTGGCTTCAAACAAATATAAATTAAAGTAAAGTAATTCTATCCTATTGAAACTACTAACAATCTATGACAAGCAAGATAAAACACTCCGTTCATCTCTGTGATAGAAGGAAACAGGAAAATCCTTACAAATCCTGTAGTTAAGTTATTAAAGACCTTGAAAGAGGTCACTTAACTTCAAAATTAGTAATGGCTAGGTTCAATGGAGAAAACTCAGATCTCATAAGTCAGAGAAGTGCGGGTCGGTGCCGCATCTAGCCACCATTAGAAAGAGAAAAACAAATGCTAAAAGATGTCAAAAGTGTAGAAGATTGTAAGATTGGAGATTATCTTTTCATCTTATTTCAAAGACCTGTAGGCTTTCCTGAACTATTTGTTAGTAAGATAATAGATAAACATGCTTTTCAGAACTCTGTAGTTCTAAAAGATATTAAAAATCTTACAAATCCTGAAGATATTAATCAAGAATGGTATTGCAATTTTAGCCCGGAATTTAGATCTATTAAAAAAATAGAGAAAGAAAATATTGAAAATATCGAAGAAAGATATCCTCAATATTTTATATAAATGTCGCAATGTCTGAATGGTAAAGAACCTGATTGCAAACCAGGTATTAGTGAGTTCGATTCTCACTTGCGACTCCATAGACGCCTCGATAGTTCAACTGGATAGAATATTCGGCTACGAACCGAAAGGTTGAGGGTTCAAATCCTTCTCGGGGTACCAAAAAATCAAAAATTTTAAATATAAAGAATAGAGATGAAAAAGAGAGAAAGAAAAGTTCATACAATGAATATAGAAGAAGTAAGAAAATTTATATTAGATTACCCAACAGCTAAAATTTATCTCGGAGCTGACTCTCAAAGAATTAAAAAGAAAAGAGTAAAATTTGTCGTTGTCGTTGTAGTTCACTATGAGGGTCATTGTGGGGCTAAAGTATTTTATGAAACTTCTTATGATGATATTACAGATGCTAAGCTTTCAAGACCTTTTAATAGAATGATGAAGGAAGTTCAACTTTTAACAGAATTATACACTCAATTAGAAGATATTTTATGGAATAGAGATTTTGAAATTCATATCGATGTTAATCCTGAAAAAGGTACAGGTTCTAATGTTGCTTATCAAGCAGCTAAAGGTGTTATTTGGGGTATGATAGGTGTAGAGCCTGTATGTAAACCCGAGGCATGGTGTGCTTCAACTGTGGCAGATAAGTATTCGAAATAAATATGGAGGAAGATATGAAACAGGATATATATCTATACGCTATCAATAATAAACTCTATGAGGTTTACTATAAGTATAATAAAAACATTACTTATAGATATGTAAAAGAGTATGGATCACGAGATGAACCTGTAAGATATTATTATTACGGAAGAAAGAAGTCATTAGGCATGGCTTGGGTTCTTACTAAAGAGCGAGCTAAAGAAAAATATCCTCAATATTTTATTTGATTTTAAGGTAGATTATACTATAATATATTATATAAAGAGAAAAGGATAGAAAGATGAAAATGAGATTTAATAATACTGAATATTATGATTTTATATATGGTGAAGATATTGATGTTAGTGAGTATAAAGTAACTTCATTAGAAGGTGCTCCAGAGAAAATCGGTGGATCTATTTATTGTTCAGATAACTTGATAACTTCATTAGAAGGTGCTCCAGAGAAAATCGGTAGATCTATTTATTGTTCAGATAACTTGATAACTTCATTAGAAGGATATCCATATTCTGAAGATATTAATTCAGATTTCAACGAAAACGAAAGCAATTAATATTTTATCTAACTTTAAGTCTCTCTATATTATAATATGTTATATAAAGAGAGAAGGATAGAGAGATGAAATTCAAAGATACTAAATACGGTGATTTGACAGGACAAACCTATGAAGGAGATATTGACGTAAGTGATTTAGGTTTAACTTCTCTAGAGGGAGCTCCTAAGGTAGTTGAAGGTAGATTTGATTGCTCTTATAACAATCTAACTTCTTTAGAAGGAGCTCCTGAGAGAGTTAGGGGAGAATTTTATTGTCATTCTAGCAACCTAACTTCTCTAGAAGGAGCTCCTGAGGTAGTTGAAGGAAGCTTTAATTGCTCAAACAATCGATTAACCTCTCTAGAAAGAGCTCCTGAGGTAGTTAATGGTAGTTTTGATTGCTCTTGTAACAATTTAACTTCTCTAGAAGGAGCTCCCGAGAGAGTTAGAGGAGATTTTAATTGCTCTCACAATGATATAACTTCTCTAGAGGGAGCTCCTAAGGTAGTTGAAGGTAGATTTGATTGTACTTATAACAATTTAACTTCTCTAGAAGGAGCTCCCGAGAGAGTTAGAGGAGATTTTTATTGTTATTCTAACAACCTAACTTCTCTAGAAGGAGCTCCTGAGGTAGTTAATAGAGATTTTGATTGTTATTCTAACAACCTAACTTCTCTAGAAGGAGCTCCTGAGGTAGTTGAAGGAAGCTTTAATTGCTCAAACAATCGAT
>Ga0256837_1000836_pt1 | contig 23572 bp, 22 predicted proteins | sample 4562384metaG_FD_185976 | JGI IMG/M metagenome (GOLD analysis project Ga0256837, IMG submission 185976) | Hydrothermal vent microbial communities from Guaymas Basin, Mexico - 4561-384 | ecosystem: Environmental > Aquatic > Marine > Hydrothermal vents | place: Mexico: Guaymas Basin | collected...
TTACCATTCATTATATCTTGAACTGCATCGTTAAAATCAAAATCTCTATTCTCTAGTTTACTCATCTTTATCAACCTTTTATTTTCTTATTATATCAGGCTGACACAGAATTTTGAACACTCCCAGGCATTTAGAATTTAAGTCTCTACTGTAATGAATTTTTTAGCTTTTACCTTTGCTACAAACTCTTTAGGAACTTTTGCATTAAGCATTTTTCTAGCATCTTCACCTGTAATATGTGGTATTGAAACTTGAATCACTTTACCATTTTCGTATTTATAAGCCATTGCAAATCCTTCATATTTATTTTAATATTTCCCAATTACCTCTAGTCCCACCAACTCGCTCTAAAATACCTTTCTCTTTTAACTTTGCTAAATTTTCTTCAATCTTTCTTTTTGAGATACCAATAATATCAGATAATTTGGATGCAGATATTTTATTATTCAGTTGAATTTCTTGAATTATCAGTTAGATTACCGACTGTATCGATAGCTTCTAAAATTGACTGCAATGCAAACTCTATGAAAAGAGTACTTTCACCATCAGCTCCACACTCTTCTAAAACCTTATAATACTCTTGTTGCTTATCTCTAATAATACTTTCAATAGGAATAACACTAAAGTAATTATTCCAGTTATAAAGAATCAAACTTTGCCAAAATCTACCCATTCTACCATTTCCGTCTATAAATGGATGAATAAACTCAAACTCATAGTGAAATACACTGCTAATAATTAGAGGATGTTCTTCTGTAATACTTAACCAATGCAATAAATCACCCATAAGATTTGGAACTTGTCCACATGGGGGAGCTACATGAACTACACCATCTTTCCCACCTACTCCAACATCACTTGTTCTATATATTCCAGCAGTCTTTAGAAGCTCGTTCATTAAAATTTTGTGTGATTTTAAAAGTTTTCTTTCATCTGTATAGTTTAAACTATAAAGTTGTTTGTATAAAGCTATTGCACCATTTGCTTCTGCAATTTCATCAACTTTTCCTAGAACTCTTTTGCCTTCAATAAGTGCAGTAATTCTCTCTTCATCTAGAGTACTTCCTTCTATCTGAAGTGTCCCTGTAATAGTTCTAATTTGATTAACTTTTCTTAACATTGGAAGAGTAGATGATGAATCATAACTTCAAGTTTTCCAATATTCAAACTAATTTGACTAATGAGATTAATTATTTTAGTAGTGACTTTAAATGGTGGTGTATAGTTCATTTATTTCTCTTCATATAGTTTAATTTTAATTGTAGCATAATGAGTACTTTATAATCCATAATCAGCAATCTCCATATCATCCGATATATAGATATTAGATATTTCATCGTAGTATCAATCTTTATATGATTTAAAAATCTTTTTGCATGAATAATAGCAAGTTTTTTATAAAAATTAATTGCAGCTGTTCTTCTCATTATTTAAACTGTCAGTCTGTAAGCGTTATTATAAGTTCCTATATTTTTACAAATACTTGTTTTAAGCCTGTTTAACTGTCTTTAGAGAGATTTGAGAAGGTATTAAAAATAAGGGATTCTAGTTTTTGGTGGACTTATTGGATTAGTTTCATCTTTTCTAGTTTAGCCCTTAAATAAGGGCTTTAAGGTTTAAAATTTTACAACATTTTTTTACAACAAATGGTTTGAAATCTGCATATTTTTGAAAAGCATTGCAAAGTCACAGTTCCAATTTGGAAGTCTTTTTTCACTACTATTAATTATAAGATACAAAACTAAGTAAATAGTCACTTGCTATTTTACAATAACTTATCCCCATTATCTACTAACCATATTTTTGCTTGTTCATATTGTGACAATTGAGCTTTAACTATACTCCAAAATTCATCAGAGTGATTTAACTCTATGATGTGAGCTAACTCATGTACTACGACATAGTTAATAACAAATCGAGGAGCTTTAATAAGGTTGTAGTTGATGTTGATAGTCTTATCTACACTACAGCTTCCCCATTGATATTGCATCTTTGTAAACTTAGTGCTTTTATAACTAACACCCATTTTTAAAGCAAACTCTTTCATAATCAAATTAATTTTTTCTTTTGCTTTTTCTCTATACCATTGATCCAATAGTTTTTTAGCTTTTAACTTGGAGTTTTTAGATATATAAAATCTATTTAAAAATTTCATCTCCTCCTTACTCTCAACAAACTCAAGTAAATAATTTCGACCAAGATACAAAAAACTCTCACCATTTACATACTCTTTTTGTAATGTATCAATTGTGTCTTTTTTTGTATAGTTTAACTTTTTATAGAGCCAAAACTTTTTACTATTAACTGCCTTTTCTATAGTATCATCTGGTGTATTGAGAGGTGCATGAACTATTATCTGTTTGTCCCTTTCTACTATCAACGATATAGTCTTCCTTTTTTCAGAAAAAACTGTTCTATAGGCTATTTTCATTATAGCTCTGCTAAGATAATAGTTTCACTGTTTACACTAGCAAACTCAATGAGTTTACTAATGATATTTTTGTACTCTGTTGTTATGTTTGGAAGTTTATAAAACTCTTCACTTAGTAAGATGTCTTTTTGTAGTCGTCCTTTAAGTCTAATCTGAGCACTTGGATTACTCCAAAAATCTTTAAGAGAAATTTCTGTTTTGATGGCTGTAAAAACTTCTTTAGTTAAAGCTACAAGATGAGATATATCATCTTCACTGAGTTCCTTATCTTCATATATCGCTTTTTTGAGAATCCTAAAAAGTGGCATCTGTGCCTTTTTATTTAGCCCATAAGTAGGTTCATCATCTTTTTTCATTTTAGCTCTTAGTTTTTCAAGCTCTTTATATATCTCTTCCCAGTTATTTGCATTATTTTTAAGTATCTCTTCTAGCATTTCATTAAACGAAGCATAGAGTTCAGGGTCTTCATCTATGTTGATATTGATATGTTCTCTTATTGCATGTTCTGTAGCTGTAGCTTTTGTTTTAGATCTTTTTTTCTTGCCTATTTCATCTTCAAACTTTTCATCAAGTATTGAGATAGGTTTTATCTTTGTATCTATCCCCTTAGCTTTAAGATAGGCATCTGTTAGAGTTCTTAACTTTGCAGGTATGCCACTAAAACTCATCTGGTTATCTCTTGTATGGCTTTTTACTTCTACATATATTTCACTATAGCGATTAAAGTCATGTATATACTCAAGTGCTTCTTTTTTCGGGAGTACATTATCTAAGGCTTTTGCTAATGCTTTGTACTTCATAGTAAACTCAAATCGAATCTCATCATCGTAAAAAAGGTCGAAGAATAAATCATAGTCGTTTAAGTCTTCAACCCCTAAAGATGCTACAAAATCATCCATCTCTTTAACTTTCAATTTTAGCTCATTGATATACTCATCAAAGTTTTTAAAACTGCTAGTGATGTCAGATACTAAAGCTGCATCAATCTTCTCTTCTCGTTTATCATAACTCTCTATAGCCTCTTTAAGATGATGACCAATACCCACATAATCAACTATAAAGCCTACTTGTTTATTTTCACTTCCTACCCGATTTACTCTCGCTAGTGTTTGAAGTAAGTTTGCTCCCTTTATAGTCTTGTCAAGATACATGACTTGTTCTATTGGTGCATCAAACCCAGTCAGTAGCATACTATTAACTATGATAAAACCAACATTTGAATACTGCTGTTCACTTCCAAACGGCTTTTTAAACCCCTCTATAATCTTTTTATGAGTAGCTGAGTCAGAATATTTATTTATATGCTCCTCCCCATTTCCTGATACTACAACTTGAGAACTGATTTGTTTAAGTAGTTGTATATCTATATGATTAGGATTAGAGTTTTCTAACTCTTTTACATAGTCACTTAGAGCTTCATCTATCGCATCTTTATATCTAACAGCAGCTTCTTGTGATACTGCAACAACTTGAGCTTTAAAACCGTTTGGAAAAACTTGGTTTACATAGTGTTGTACCATATCTTTGGCTTTTGCTTTTATAGTCTCTTTTGCTTCAAGATATGCTCGTTTACTACCATAACCTAATATCTTTAGTCTCTCTTCTAAATTATTTTCACTAAACACATCAGCGAACTCTTTATCTAAAGCTTCTTTATCATCTATTTCAGCATTGTAAGTTCTACCCTCGTACACTATCTCTAAAGTCACTCCGTCAGCTATAGCCTCTCTCATAGTATAAGGCTTGTCTATGTAGTCACCGAAGCTCATCTCTGTTTTATCTATAGGTGTACCTGTATAGGCTATCTTAGTAGCATTAGGAAGTGCTTTATCAAGGTTTGCTCCAAGGAGTTTATACTGACTTCTATGTGCTTCATCTATCATTATCAAGATGTTGGCACTACTGTTTAACTCTGGGAATATTTCATTTAAATCTCTCTCTTGAAACTTATGTATCATAGCCATTACAAGGTCAGAGTTTGAGTTACTGATTAACTCTTTTAACTTTTTGATATTATTAGCTACTTTAACTTTGTAACCTATACTTTTACTTGTTGTTGTAAGCTGTTCTTCTAGTTGTGTTCTGTCTGTTAAAAATATAACTTTCCATTTACTAAGCTCTGGAATTTTATACATAGCCCTAACTGTAAACATCATAGTGAGTGATTTACCACTTCCTTGTGTGTGCCAGATGATTCCACTTCTCTCTTTAGCATTTTTTCCAGTTAAGAGTCTTTTGTTTATCACTTCTACAGCACGAAACTGTTGGTATCTTCCTACTACTTTTATAACTCTATCTTTTTCATCAGTACTAAAAAGTATATAGTTGTCTATTATTTTAAGTAAGTTTTCTTTACTTAGCATCCCTGCTACGATTCGCTGTTGTTCTGTTGGAGAGGCTTTACCGTGTTCTATCTCTTCAAGGGTAAAAGGATATGGATCGAGCCATTTGTAAAAGTGTTTTTCATGTGCAGTTGTGATACTTCCAAACTTTGCAATATTTCTACAGGTAGCTATAACAAACTGATTATAATAGAATAGCTCTTTATTGCCATTTTTCTTACTATGTGTCTGTTCGCTATAGTCTAGTAAATCACTTATTGCATGTGGGATGGGTGATTGGTCTTTTGGACTTTTAGCTTCTATTACAACTATAGGCAGACCATTTAAGTAGCAAACTAAATCAGGCTCTATGTAGTTGTCTTTAGCCTTTACTTTTAACTTCAACTGGCTTATAGCTACATAGTTGTTTTTACTACTATCTTTAAAGTCTATGATTTTAGCAGTTGGATTTACTTCACCTGTTTGTCTATTTTGTTCTACAATGATCCCATCTTGAATATAGTTATATATCTCTTTGTTGTTAGCAATAAGTGAGTTTGAGCTAAATGTAGTTAGTTCGGATACTATGCTCTCTATCTGGTCATCTTCTAACCAGCTGTTTATCTCTTTAAGGGCAATTTTTAGTTTAGGTTTTAGCACTATATCACTAAATGACTCCCTATAGCTTTGATTGGGAACTTGCGACTTAGTAAGTTCTATAGTCTCCCAGCCTAAGCCTTTAATCTGATGTAAAAAAGATAACTCTACCCACTCTTTTTCATCTTTTTTCAGTATGTCACTTTTACTCATAATTTACCCTTATTTTACCTGTTAATAAATCTTGCATTAAAGCTTTTTTAACTCTTTGAAGTTTGTGTAGTTTTTGTTTCTCTTGCTCTATAGCTTCATCTTGTTTGGAGAGGATGTTTGTAATTTTTTCTTGTTCGTTTGAATCAGAGGGAAGTATAATTCTAACATCAGAGATATTACCTAAATTTATTTTTTTTGGAATAGCAAATGGTAATGAATGTAATGAAATTTCTGTTTCAAAAATTTGATGATTTGAATATTGAGTGAAATATTGAGCAAGAATAGGATTATTAAATTTTAATAGGGCTAAGCTGACATAAAAGCTTGCATCCACATCCCAATCGATATATTTACAATCACCTATTGAACCTATTCTTGTCATTAGTACATCATTTCTTTCAATCTTGAAATTTTTTGTAAGATGTAAATGTTCTTCTATAGTGACATATTTAACATTCTCAAAATTATTTTTTGTAATTGTTTCAACACTATAAAATGGCATCCCTTCACTAACATACCTTGGTGTTTGGTGTGTTCCATCCTTTACTATGCAGATATTAAAAATTGTTTTAAGATTCCACTCTTTAGGTATCCTACCCAACACAGAGTCTTTAAACTCATGAGTCTCTTCATTTCTGATATTTCCATCCTCATCAATACCACGAGTTAATAGGTCTTGCATAAGTGCTGTTTTAACTCTTTTTTGTTTTACTATGATTTTATTTGTAGCTTCTATGCTTTCATCGACAGAGGTTAATATTTTAGCTATTTTTTGTTGTTCTTTTATATCTTTTGGGTGTAATATTTCAAAAGATTCAAGTTGTTTTTTTGACACCTCGGCAAAAGTTGTACCTTCTCCTATTTGTTTTAATTTTGCTACATTTGATAATAATTGATAGTAGAAAAAAGATGTAGAGTTATTATCGTTAAACACGAAACTTTTACAACCTTGATTTGTACAAAAATTATTAGAAATAGCAAGATATCCAATAGGGGCACGAGAAGACATTACTAAGGATTCTTGATTGATTAAAATAGTAGAACAACTTTTTAAACCACTTGCAGTAATTTTTCTTTCTGTATTATTTATATATTTATTTTTTAATTTGCTTAAATCATTAGGAGTAATCCAATTTATATCCCCATTACTCCAATACTCTTTTATATTAGTTTTTGGTGTAGAGCCCGAAATAACTTGGCTTATATGTCCTAGATTACTTTTTTCCCACCCATTAATCATTAATATACCCCAACTCTTTTAAATACTCATCCAACTCATCAAGACTATCTTTTTGAATACCATGTAAATCTCTCAAACTTACTTTATACTTATCAAAAAGCTCTTCATAGTTTGAAATTAGTACTCTTTTTTCACTGTTTAAGTATCTGTTTAACTCGTCAAATATAAGGTTTTGAAGTTTTTCAAGTATAAGCTCTTTGGCTTCCTCTTTTGTTATCACTCCACCCATATCTTCTAAGAACTCTTTAGCATTGCTTATCTTATACTCAAGCACTACTATATCTTTTTTAAGAGGTGTTATCTTCTTCTGCACAGCATCTTTCTCTTTTTTTATGTCGAGTGCTTTTTTCTTCTCTTCCAACTCTTCTAAAAGTGTTTTAGCCGACTCTAGCATAGGTGGATATTCTTGCAACTCTTCATCTATACCATACTTCTTAATCTTCACTTTGAAAACAAGCTCTTTCTCTTTTTCTTGCAAAGTTTTTTTTAACTCTTTTAACTCTTTTTCTAAGTCTGTTATAGTCTTTAACTCTTTTTCAAACTTCTCTTTCTCTTTTATGGCAGTTGGATTATTATCGCCTTTTAAATCTTTGATTTGAGTTTTAAGATAATCAGTAATAAGCTTTTTAGTCTTCTCTTCATCCTCTTCCACTTCATACTCTACAGCTTCAACAGCTTCACCTATAAGTGTCTCTTTTTGAGATATATCAGACTCTAACTCATAGATATTATCTTGTTCATCTTGAAAAAACCTACTAATAACCATCTCATCAGGAATAAGCGATACACTCCAACCATCATAAATCACAGTTTTTAAATCATACTTAATAGTTTGCCACCAGTTTACAAAGATTCCTGCTATTTGAAACTCATCTAGGAGTTTGTGTGTAAGCATTTTTGTTTTTAAAGTTGTGATTAATTCTTCTCTTACCTTTGGTAAAATATTGTTGTTTTCTAAAGTGGAAAATTCATCTCGTGCTTTACTCCACCACTCTTTTACCTCACTGTTCATTAGCTCTATTTTTGCTATAACACTAGGATTATTTTCTATAAAAGGTTTTATTTCCTCTTTATTTTCATAGTTAAACTTTAAGTACTCGCCACTACCTACAAACAGACTACTAGAATCAAAATTAAACTTATCATCTTGAACTTTAAACTCTTCTATCTCAACTTTTGGTACACCACCATTTATATGTGCTTTTGCATCTTCATTTTGTGGTTCGGGGGTATTGTCAACATATCTACGAATATTTAAACTAAAGTCATTCCCTTCTACTGTTTTTTTATTCTCTTCTTCACTATTATCATCTGACATATAGACATCTACAATCTTAGAGTATTTATCTATCTCTTGTTTTATATCATATATGTAAGTGATTTTTTCTAAATCTTCTGGTCTTAGTTTGTTTTGATTTTTACCCTCAGCATACTCTCTGTCTGCATTGATAAATAAAATCTTATCTCGTAAACTATCAGGCTTATTTTTGTTTATCACAATTATACAAGCAGGTATACCTGTTCCATAAAAAAGCCCCATTGGTAAACCAATAATTGCCTCTACTAGATTATCTTTGATAATTCCTTCTCTAATAATCTTCTCTTTACCACCACGGAATAAAACCCCATGAGGCATTACAGTAGCCATCACATCATTTAAAGAGGCTATCATATGCTGTAAAAACATTAAGTCTGCTTTTTTACCAGTCTCAGGAGCCCATCCGTAACCAAACCTAGCTGGAAACTCAACTTCTGATGCATTGTAATTTTGAGAAAAAGGTGGATTTGCTAAAATCTTATCAAAAGTTTTGAGTGTTCCATCTTCATTTTTGTGTTCAGGAGTTGTTATCGTATCACCCTGTTCGATATGAGCTGATTTAATATTATGTAAAATCATATTTAAAGTACAAATAGCCCAAGTTGTAGGCTCATTCTCTTGACCGTAAAGAGTGAGTTTTTTAGTATTTTGTCCTTGCTCCTCTAGGTAAGCAGATGACTGTATAAGCATACCTCCACTTCCTACTGTTGGATCATATACAGATTCATTCTCTTTTGGTTTTACTATGTTTACGACAAGTCTAACAACCTCACTAGGTGTATAAAACTCTCCACCTTTTTTACCAGCACTATCTGCAAAAAATTTGATAAGGTACTCATAAGCAGCTCCAAGTAAATCAGGAAACTCAAAGTTCTCATTTACAAGAACAGGAAAGTTGTTAAAGTGGTCTATTAACTCTTTCCAAGTAGCATCTTTTACAACACTTTGACCTTTTTTACCTTTACCAACTTTAAAGTTGATATTTCCTTTTAAGACACCATCTAAAGCTTCATTTTCATCTTCAAGAGATGCTATGACTTTGTTTAGTTCATCACCGATATTTATTTTCAAATCTTTGATAGCTGGTCTTAACTCATCATTATCATTTACAAATTCTTCGTTCCATCTTGCTCTTTTTGGTACAAAAAAAGTATCTTTATAATTGTCTTTGTCCTCAAGCTGTGACTCGGCTAACTCTTTAGGGAGATGAGCATAACTCTTTTTTATCTTTTCTCGTTCAAAATCAAACTCATCACTCATTCTTTTTATAAAAAGCATACCAAAGATAAACTCCTTAAACTCCGAAGCATCCATTTTACCTCTTAGTATATCTGCTGACTTTAATAAAAAGCTTTCAAGCTGTGGTAGAGTAATCTTTGTTTTAATCATTGTAGTTCCCTATAAATTTATTGTAGTTATTTGTAATCTCTTCTAGTATTTCTTTTGCTTCATCGGATTTACTTTTAATAGTAATCTGAGGCATCCACTGTTGCAATAGCTTTACAACTTCTATATTGTGGTTATATGTCATTTCCATCTCAACTGTATGATTGGAATCTTCTGAGATAAATTTAAAGTTTTTATTTTCAAACAGAGCCTCTCTCTTAAAGTAATGTGCAGCAGAACTAGTAAGACTTAACATAATTTTTTCACCATCATCGTAGAGTCCGAACTCATTTCCCTCTTTTGTAGTTTTAAAGATAACATCTTTAACATACTCAATAGGTTCAATATGGGTAATACTATTAAAAGCTAGTGTTCGCATTGAGCCCACAGACTTCTTATTCTTTTTGTCATAAGTAGCATACAAGTAGTAAGTAGAGCTTGTGTTGGAAGTGATGATTTGATTCGCTTGTATATATTTCTCTTCAAGAGGTTTATTGTTGCCCTCATAAGAGAGTTTTACTATACAGTTATGATTAATCGCAATACTCATCTGAATAATTTTTTTAGATAGTGGCGATAAAAATTCTGTCTCTATCATTATCTCATCTAGGTTCGAACTAAGACTTTTCGTAATAGATAAAATATCTTTTTTTAGTATGTTGTTGGATAAGTTATTTTTAAAAATAGAAAAGTAGTTTTGATAAGAGATGAGCTGTGGCAATAAGTTCTCGAAATGGTAAGCACCTAGCTTTTTACTATATACGATGTCCTTACAACTTTTGATTGTATTTTCTATTGTTTTAGTACTCACTGAAAATTCATCTGCTAAGAACTGTTTAGTACATAACTGTAAAAATAGTTTATTGTAAATTGCATTTTTTCTTTTGCTCACATTAACTCCTGATAAGAAGAATTATAGGTTAATTATTCTTACAAAGCAATAAATACACATTAATAAAGTATAAATAGAAACAACTTGCTTTATATTTCTATTTAAGATATAATTTTTCCATTAAGACACATTAATAGAATTTTATATGCTTATTTATTCTGTTGTGTAGCATTAGGATTAAGTTATGAAAAGTAGTATTGAAGATAAAATATTAGAAGCGATGGTTGAAGCGATTCAAATTTCAACTGTAACAATGAACTCAGCAGAACAAAGCTATGTGAGTTTAGGGGATTGGCTTAATAGAGAGGATTCTTCTTTAAAAAGATTTGCTCCAGCTATATATTCACAGGGTTCTATAAAATTAGGTACTGCAATCAAACCGTTAGATGAAAAAGATGATTTTGACTTAGACTCTGTATGTGTACTTAAAAATCTAACTACTAAACAATTATCTCAAAGTGATTTAAAGAAGTTAGTAGGAGCAGAGATACAGACTTATGTTAATGCTAGAAATTTTAATAAAGAAGCTACTGAGGGTAAAAGGTGCTGGACTATAGAGTATGCAGACTCTTCGCAATTTCATATGGATATATTACCAGCTATACCAAATAAACATCAATTTGTAAAAATGCTAGAAGCTAGAAATGTGTACGATAAGAATAATCCTTATTTAAAATATGCTATCGCCATTACAGACAATACAACTTATAATTATTCTTACATAGATGAAAACTGGCTTTCAAGCAATCCTAAAGGATACTACAAATGGTTTCTTCAACGATCAGTAGTAAAGAAACATACTAGACTCAACAGTTTAAGAACTATAACGGATAGTGTTGAAGAACTACCTGATAATAAAACATCCTCAGTCCTACAAAAAACGATTATGCTTTTTAAACGCCATAGAGATATTATGTTTCAAGATGATAAAGATAATCAGCCTATCTCAATTATCATAACAACATTAGTAGCACATGCTTATGGTGGTGAGGATAATATGGAAGATGCAATCATCAATATTTTATCAACGATTACTACTTTCATACAGAATATAAATGGTATCTATAGAGTAGAAAATCCTGTTAATCCACTTGAAAACTTTGCTGATAAGTGGGAACATGAACCTATAAAACAATTAAATTTCATATCGTGGCTAAAACAACTCAAAATAGATATTGTATACATTATTAATGGTAGCTATTCAAATAGAAAGCAGATGATAGAGAATGCTTTTGGAAAAATAGCAGTAAATAAAGCATTTAGTGTTAATGGTGTCAAAAATACTGTTGCTAATAATATTGCTGGATATTTGCTATCCCTAACACATGTAAAACCTCCTATATGGAAGAACAATATAAAGAGTGGTATATCTATCGTTTGTACAGCATCTTACAATGGACGATTAACTAGAGATATAAAAACAAATGAAGCTGTTTCAAAATTAACATCTTTAAGATTTGAAGCAAAGCTTTTAAATAATGTACATGGTGGTTCTATCAAATATTATTGGCAAGTGGCTAACAGTGGACGAGAAGCAGAACATGCAAACTGTCTCAGAGGTGGAATTTTTGAGGATGGGGAGATAAGTAAAGGTGGTAAAGCTAGAACTGAAACAACAAGTTATACAGGAGAGCATTTTGTAAGATGCTTTGCCGTTCAGCATGGTGAGATGATCGCACAGAGTGAACCATTTTTAGTAAAGGTTGCATAGATGAACAGTTTTTATAACTTTATACTGAAATTTTTAGACATTATGATTGGTGATACTAAATCAAAGATTGGGAGTGCATTATTACTAGTGGGATCTACCCTACAAATAAGTTTTGTAATGGAACCTGATAAATATACTTTAATTATTGGTGATGGCACTGATATTTTTTCTATGTTATTAATGCTAATAGGTGCTTCACTCCTTATACATAGATACTTTACAATAAAAGATGATTCTATTACACTTTTTTATGGTGCCACTTTAAAAAATATGGATAATAAATCTCCAAAAAATGTCTTACCAAGACGAGAGAAATATAAAACAACAGTAAAAGACCTCAATCGAATTAACTCTTATAGCAAGGATGAAGTTATTAAGGATTATAAATTTAATAAGACCTTACTAGGAGAGAGAATTGAAAATAAAGAGTCTGTTAAAGTTTATATCGCTGCTTTAGGTAGTTTTCCATATTTGTTTTTATTAGGTGCATTAGTACGAAATGCTTACTCAAATGTAAAATTTCTTGATTTTAATAGATATAAGGATGGTGGAAAATGGTATATCTTGCCACCATTTAAAACTACTGATAATCTAGTGACTCATAAACTCCTGTACAACCAAGATAATACTACCATTGATGATGAGATAGACAGACTTAATAACAACGATGCTGATGTTGGTATCGCTTTGGGATATACATTTCCTATTAAAAAAGAAGTCATACCAATCCCTTTACAAAATAACACACTATATCTTACATCCTCAGAAGAGACTCGACACGACATCTTATCTAACGAAGAAGCTCAAGAAGTATTACTAAAAGATATTTCTTACTATCTTAACAGTTTGTCAAAACCAAATAGAAATATCCATCTATTTGTATCTGCACAATCTTCTATGTGTATGAATATGGGTAAATATTATATGGATAATGCTCATTGGAGTATAATTTTGTATAACTACAATAATGAAACAACAACTCATGACTGGGGAATCAAATTTAATAAAGGAGTAGTTGAACACTCCCATTCTGTCTTTTAAAATATATTTTAATAAGTCACCCTATGCATCTCTATTAAAGTCTTATAATACCCGTTATCAGCCATTTTAAGAGCTTTGATGTATTCATCTCTTTTAGGATTCTCTTTAGAGAGTAAATCCTCTTGCCACTTCACAGGCATAGAACCATTTTGTCTAAGATAGATATTTGCTAACATTCTGCTCCATCTTCCATTACCATTTTGAAATGGATGAATTTGTACTGTCCTATGATGTATTCTTGTAGCTGTTTCAAATATATCAAATGTTTTATATTTATCCCAAAAAGCTATATCATCTGCTAACTCTTTAAGTGTTGTTGGTACTAGATAAGCTTTTATACCTATAGATAACTCAACTTTTCTAAACTTTCCTGCCCAATCCCATACATTACCAAACATTTCATAGTGAAGTTGAGATAACCACTCGTAAGAGAATGGTGCTATCTTCTTAGAGGGTGGTGCTGATAGGTATTTAATAGTAGCAATAGCAATGTTATTTGCTTCTGCAACATAGATCTCTTTTAGAGAGTAAACTTTATCACTTGGTAGTTTGAGTCCTGATATATCATCAAGTGGTGTAGCATCGTCTATAGGCTGTGTAGAGTGTATCATATTAAGCTACCCAAAGAGTATCTTGATAATTACCATTTAGGAACTCTTTTTCGTACATAGAGATTATGTTATTTACATTATCTTCATCTAGCCCTTGCATCTCAAGTGCTGATGTACTTTGCACAAGGGAAGCCATAAAGATAGCTTTCTCTTTTGCTCTTTGTTTTTTAAGCTCATTAAATGGTACTATCTCATTACCTGCAAAATCTAACCCTAATAAGTTAGTGATACTCTCAATAGTGCTTAATTTAACATCTTCGTTAGCTAAGACACGATTAACTGTTCTGACACCTAAATCACTTAACTTTGCAAGGTTTTCTATAGTGATATTTAACTGCTCTTTTCTAGCTATTATCTGTTTTATTAAGTCTAATCGTTTCATGCTAACTCCTTAATAGTTTATTATGCCATAAATGACATTGATTTTCCTTTATATCATCTTCCTTTACAATAAACATACGATTAATAAACCCTACCACAACAGCAACATCAGGATGACATCTATAACTATCAAACTTTAACTTTTTTATATCTCTTTGTCGTAGTATAGAGTGGTTATCATACTCTCTCATTAGGTGTTGTTTCTCTTTTTTATTTGGTACATACATCACATGGTACTTATCTAGTGAGTTCATAATTCCTGAGATAACATTCTCTCTATTTTTATTAAAAAACTTAGGCTGTAACTTCATTTCAAATCGTGTGAGATTGTACTCTAAACCCTCTTTAAAAGCCTTGTCATAGAGATATGCTCTTTGTACTGCTTGTTGTAGCTTGTTATGTTTAATCTTTTCTATGTATGTTGTACTAGTATAAACTTGTTTCTCATAAGCTGCCCAATAGACTGTCTTAGGAGTCTTCTTCGTACATAGTGCCAGTATATTGTTAAACTTAGTATAAAGATCTATACATACATCTAACCCTGTCAATTTGAATGTAATAAGATTATTGTTAAGATATGCACATGTTTTAAATAAAGTACTATTTGTTATCTGATCTAGTATTTGATTGTAACGCATTAAACCAGCAAACTCTAAAGAGATATAATATGTTGTTGTCACTACATTAGTAAGAGTATCCTTTATAGAGAAGCTACCCGTCTTTATACTTGCTACGACTATGTTATGAGCATATATATGATACTCTCTTATGTAAAAGTTAGAGTGTTGGTTTAATGGATAATCTTTAATAGTGATGTATAGGTTCTCTCTTTTATATAAAGCTAATATCCCCTCTAGCATCATGTTACGATTCATTTCATTTACTGCATCTATCTGTATTCCTACTGTATCTATTGTTGTTTGGTATCTCATCTTGCTTACCTTGTTATATAAAGATAAGAGGATAGTTAGTAGTATAATAGTGTTATAATTAATAATTATATATGTCCTTATATAACTCTTTATTATAGGGAGCTACAACACTATTGTTCATTTTACTAAGTATAATAATAATTACTCGTATAATCTAGCAACTATTTATTTTTTATCCTCTTTCATACAAAGATATAGTTATGAAAAAAAGTGTACTTAGAAGTTAGTCGATATAACAAAGAAAAAAAGAGTTATCTCCACATACTAAAGGATCTAATTCCTCTAGTATATGAATGGCTTATTACAACATAAACTCAATAGCATCTCTTTCATTACCACTACAAAGCCCTCCATCAACAAGGTTAGCCTCTATATATTGACCTTCATCATCTTTTTCATCACTAGAGTAAACATTAACTATATAGCCACTATCAGCAGACTTAAACACTTCGTAGTAAAAACTATTGTGTTTAAACTCTACACTGCTCTTTTCTCTGAGAACTCTAGCAAGTCTATTAATCTTGTTATGAAGTAATGCAGACATTTTCACTCTTTTTTATAGTTGTAAGTGGGATAGGAGTAAAAGATAAATCTCTTTCAATAGCAAGTCCAAGTGGACCGTGAACAGACTCTAATTCTTCAAGAGTAAAATAACCAAGTTCTGAATCTAATCCTTGAACATAACCGTAACAAGTGCTTCTATCAGCTTTTGAAAACTCTATGATGTACCAAGTCCAATTAGAATCAGGTGTAAAAAGCTTTACATAACAAAGTGGGTCTTTTTGATCCTCTGTTGCATATAAATTTGGAATATCACTTAGTAGTGTTTGTGGAATTAATTTACCCATATTAAGCAGCCTCTTGTTGATTTATAGGTTTGTACCACATCTTAGTAGCCCCATCCCAACGGAAGCCACAAGCTTTTATACTGTCTTTTTTAGTGAAAATATCATCACCTAGAACTACAAGATTTTGACCTTGTTCCATTATGGTTAGACCTAGATTGTAGAGTGAAGCATAATCTTGTGGGGTGTTGTTTTGCATCTGTTGGGTTGGTTGTTGTTGATACTGTTGCTGTTGTGGTGGAATTTGTTGTGTTTGTGGTTGTTGAGTGTATTGCTGTGGTTGTACCATTTGTTGAGATTGATTCTGATGTTTTCGGCTTTTATCATAGAGTGAATTACCAAACTGATTCCCAAAACTTCTAAGAGTTCGTTTTATGGCATCTGTTACTGCTTCTTTAGCTCCTCCCTCATGAGCATCTGCTAGAGTTTTTGCTATACCTGTACCAAACCCTACATCTTCACGAGTTACACTTTTAGAGTGCTGTATGTCGTGTACTGTTATGTTTATAACTGCTTTGTAGCAGAGGACATTATTTTGATTATGATTTAGTTCTTGTGATACTTGTGTTAAGCTTGTAATATTGTAATCCCAATTACCAAATCCAAATATTTTATTTGCTGTTTCTATAACATCAAACCCCTCTAAATAAGAGAGGCTAACATTACCTTTACTACGACTTTTTATCCTACTACTGTCTAGCTCATAGGCTAGAACTTGATTCTGTTTATCGTTAAACATAATTTTACCTCCTTATGCTACTTGTTGTTCAACTATATTTAATAGTTCTGTGGCTTGGTTGTTTGAGCTGTTACGACGAAAGTTTACTTTTATTTTGGCAGGTACTTCCTCTTTTGCTACACCAACCTCTACAAACTTATCTATCTCATTCATACCCTCTAATGTACTCATAGCTTCTTTTACACTTGCTTCATCTACAACTACTCTAAAATAACCTAGTTTTATAAGTTCTTCTGAATTAATGATGTTTAGTGTATCTTTGGTTTTATTTTTTGCTGGTGTGATAGTTATAGATGATATTGCTGTACCATCTAATCTATCTATGCCATACTCTGCTAAAACTTCTGCTGTGGCTTCTTGTGCTGTGGTTTTTGCTAGTGTTAGATTTTTCTTTAGTGCTTGTAACTCTTTTATATCATCACTGATGTAAGAGATTTTATTATCTAATTCTTTTATGCTTAGACCTATATAGTCGGCTTTTGCATGATAGGGTTTATTAGATTCTAGCACTTGTCGTACATAGTTTTTAAACCACTCTGTTTTATCTGTGTTGATATTCTCTATCTCTGTTTGAAGTCTGTAATTTGTCATCTTCATTTTTTATCCTTTATAGGTATTTTGCTAATATTTGAAACTCATGTTTTGGTATCTCTGTAAGCTCTGCTAAAGTTGGATGATACTTTGGGTTTAGGTTATCTTCTATCTCCTCTCTAAGTGCATCTACACTCTCCGTACAAGCTACATCTTTAATATCCCATACTCCACCATCATCACGACAGTTAATTTTATAGTAGAAATATTTCAACTGTTTTACTTTATGCTGCTAGTTGTGATGGCTCTTTTATAAAAGCTATCCTCTCTGCTATATCCCATAAACCTTGATTAACCTCTACATCTTTAGATATAGACTTAATCTCTTTGCTTGTGAATCTACGACCTGTATCTTTATTAGTACCTGATATATTGCCACGAAGTAAATTCTCTTGTATAACATTAAGTACGGTGTAGAGATCATCTTTCGTATCTGCATCTCTGTGAGGAACAAGTAAATCTTTAGCTTCTACTTCTAAATGTTTATCAAATCGTAAAGGGATAGATGAACGAGCGAAACTCTCTTGTTCTAGTTGTGTTAGTTCTATAGATTCTAAGTGTTGAACCTTTTGCATAAGTTTTGGTTTTATAGCTGTGATACTCTCTACTGCTGTAGCAACATCATTTTCTCTATCTCCTAAGTGTTTAATCTTATAGCTTTCAAACACACTATCGGCTATTACAAGACCGTTAGAGCATACAAATCTATAGATACCTGCTGAGATACTAAAACTCTTAGTTCTGTCGTGAGAGTTAAATAAAAGTAGTTCTACTGCATTATCTTGTGGGTGTAGTAAATCATCAAAGTGACGAAACCTTACAAGGTGTTGCTGATAACCATTTTTACCCATATCTCTAACTGATGCTTCACTTACACTTACTGGATACCAGTTGTTAGCTTTTATCTCATCTATTACATTTATGGTTGGGATAAAATGATATTTATCACTAACATCTGAGTGAGCTTCTTCTGTAAAAAGTGCTGGAGCTTGGTTCATTAGTTGTTCGTTACTTAGTGGAAATTGTGACATGGTGGAATCCTTTTTTATCTTATTTATTTGTTAAAAGCTATTGCTAAAACTTACTCATCATCTAGTATCTCTTTTACAACTGTTCCTACTGCTATGGCTATAGCTAAAAGTTGTGGTAGTGGTAACATATTAAGCTCCTCTTAGAGGGTTATAATTAAAGTTATTTGCTGAGATAAATACCTCACCTTGGCATGGAATGTATGGCTTTGTAAAGAATGTTGTTGCTGTTATATTTTTTAGCATTGAGTTTCCTTTTTTTTAAATTATGATTGATGACTCAACCATAGAACAATCCTATGAAAGGAGTGTTCTATTCTATTTGTATTATATGTGCTTGAAATTATTTGGAAACCTGACTAACTAAAAAAATTGTATAAAAAAGAATAATAATAGAAACTATAATATATTTGAATCAGATAAGATGCTTCAAATACCTTATTTTAGGGATTTAGTGAGATGTTGGGGTGTCTTACAATATGTTATCCATAATGTGTTCTATAATTTTCATCTATTATAAGCAATATTTCAAGGGATTTAACTATTTTAATACTTTACCATTTAAGATAAAGCATTAAATTTTAGATTATTATTTTCCGATAAAATTAACTTTCGTTCCATCAATACAAGACCAATTATTATAGAAATCTTCATCTAGTTCTTCGTTGGTTTTAAAGAGAAATAGATTGTTATAACTTTCAATCCCAGCCTCTTTTTGGAGTCGATTTATAACGGACTTTTTTACACTTTCAAATTCACAAACTACTATAACTTTATGTGATTTTTTAAAGTTATATTTATCAGAAACCACACCTTGAGATATAGCAATAATATGAATGTAAAGTTGTTCAAATAATCTTTTACTATCTTTGCCATTATGTTGTTCAAATAGATAAAGATACTCTTTGTTATCAATACTAAACATTGTATTAATATCTGGAATAAAAGAGTTTGTATCTTTTAATTCAATTCTATTTAGAGCTGTAACATGTTCATTTTTTATAGTGCTTCTGTTGTTCCCTGATTTATCAAAATAATAATCTAAAAATAGCATTTCTCCATTTTTATTGTCAAGCCATTGTCTTAAATAGATATGAAAACTAATAGTAAATCTCCTATGAAAATAGTCCTTTAATTGCATAGTTTTATAACCTCTTGGTGCTTTAATTTGATCGAGTGAATACTCAAATTCATTTTGTAAGAACATCTTGCCATATTTAGTTAGGTAATAAAAGCTTTCGAGCTTACCGTTTACTGGATTAAAATCATACTTTGCTATTAATGGATTATTTACATCTAGCAATTTTTTAAGAGATCTAGTTAAATAATCTCTTTTTTTGAAAAGTCCCATCTTCACAAATTGTGAAGATGTTAAGTATTTGTAAATTGCAAGCCATTGAATAACTGTTATTTGGTTTTCTGTAATTGGTATCATTTTTAACTCCTAATCAATATCAAATTTTGGGGTAGGTAAAACATTACTATTCTCTGTAATAGACGGATTTGTATCTACTTCATCAATAATAATATTTTTGTAATAATGCTTCTTTTGATACTTTAAATGCTTTTCCCATAATTTATCAGATATACTGTGATTATTATCAATAAACTTGTCCGTTGTTCTAAATCTAACTGCTGGATTAGAACCAACTTTAATGTAAAATTCACCCTTTTCAAGACTTTTTAATGATTTTAAATCAACATCAATCTCCTCTGACATTACTTTTAAATCTTTAATAGAGTTTTTACCAACAATTTTAATATTAGAACTCAATACAGCATCCCTAGTTTGTGTATCAAGTTGAGATAAATGTTGATTAGAACAAACAACTGATAGATGGTTTTTTCTACTTTCCACCAACATCTCTTTTAAAGTTGAATTAGTGAAATTCTGAAACTCATCTAATATTAAATATGTTTTAGGTCTTAAAGCTTTTATCGGTATATCGGCTCTTTGAAACACTATACCTTGAATTGCAGCCATCACTAATTTAGCAGCTGGTTCTAGTGTTTTTCTCATTTTATTCTTAGGGAATCTAAAGATAATAATCTTACCTTTGGTATTTAGTGCTTTTGCTAAGTCAAGAGTACTTTTTCCTGTAACAAAATTATAAAAGATTGGATTGTTAAGAAGAAGTTGTATCTTCGTTTCAAGGGCATTCTTTGTTACATCAAATTTACTTTTTTTAAACTGATATTTAAAAAATTCTCGATAAATAGCTATCTCACTTTTTAAACCTAAAGCAATTAAATCTTCATTACGATCATCATCCATAAATCTTGATAATTCATCAATACCAGAATCACCTTTTTTTAATAACACATAAATACAAGGCATTAGTAAAACTTCCATATTTGGTGTAAAGTCAGTTCCAACAATGCTCTCAAGAGCATTAAATATCTCTTGAGACATAATTGAAATATCACTTTTTGTTCTAAATGGATTAATTGTTGGTGTTATCCCATTTTCTAAAGATGGATCGATATAAATTATATCTTTTTTGTTATCCATTCTTTTTGCTAGTTGTTGTGCTAAATCTCCATGTGGATCAAAAATAACAATACTTCCATCTTGTTTTAAAACTAATCTAATACATAGTATTTTAATCCCTTCTGTTTTGCCACCACCACTTGCAGCAGACCAATGTACACCATTTTCAATTTTATCAATAGGAAAAATCTCGTCAAATTGTTGTATATTATCTGTATCTAAAATAAGTGATTTATTTATATTCTCCCATAATGGATAATCTATTATATTTTCACTTGGTGTATAATTATTATTGTTCATGCTACTCTCCTTTTGGTTGTTCTATGAAATTTTCAAATTCTTTATATGCTGGTGATGAAAAAGTTTTATTTAAAAACCATGATAAACCATATGCTTTTATTCTAATTTCATCTGCCCATGCATCAGGATCAAGGTTCCCTATATACTCTTCTTCTACAGAAACAGCACATTTTTCAATTTCATCAATTGTATTTGCTTTTTTTATAGCTATTTTATATGTTATTGTTTCAAGTTTTAGATAAGCTTCATAATTATTATCTAATCCAATGTGTGTTTTTAGTCCTTCAGCTTTTCTGATTCTTTGAATAAATTCTAAACGATTTAATACTTCCTGACTAGTTTTCATTTTTCTCATTTTTTTTATTTGATTTATCATTATTTTATCCTTGTATTTTGTGATCAATTAGCCATTGATTAATGGCAACACGGTCATATCTTACGAATTTTCCAACTTTAGAATAAGGTAGTAAATTTCGCATCCTCATTTTGCTTTGTGTACTTTTGCTAATATTAAATTCATCAGCAAACTCTGATGGATCGAGCCATCGTTTTGTATATCTTCCTGCATAATCAACTTCCTCTAAACTTATTGACATTTTGACTCCTTATTTAAACTTAGGAATTACAATTCCTCTTGTCTCAGATTCAAGATATTTGAGTTCTTCTTGTTTCCGATTAGTGAAATTATTATATAATATGAATATGGTGTATAATAAAGTTTTAGGTATAAAAAACAACCTTGTAAATTTATTAATCTTATTTTATGGAAATTGACTTTATGATAATAGATGAACTGTTTAAACAAAAAAAATTAAAAATAGAAGAACATGAAAAGAGGTTTCCTAATGATGAAGCAACTTTGGAAATGTTTACAAAAAAATATGAAGGTAGTTATTATATAAACTATAATATAGGTTCTATACAACCTTTTATAAATAAAATTTATCTTCCAATAAAAGACTTTATAGATACACATCATTTTGATATAAAAAAACTTCCAAAAATTGATGATCCAATATATACTGAAATTGAAAATTTCACTGAATATGATTATCTTAATAGTGTTGCATATGAGATGTTAATAAGAAATGTAAGATATAAAGAATTAGTAAATAATTCTAGTCAATATAGTGATGATGAACTGAGAGAGAAATTTGACCAACTTGGTCTTGATATTAAAGATGTTTTTGATTTGAAAAAAATAGCAAAACATTATAGTTCTGAGGAAGAAAAAAATACTTTTTCTAATTCTTATTTTAAAATGACAATTAAAGATATAAATCAGGGATTAGATAGACTAATACAATTTTACATGGATAAAGAACAAATTTATATAATTGATACCATAGATAAAATAGTTTTAAATAGGAATGATTTAAAAAATAGAAAAGAGATAATTATAGGTCGTACATTTAAAACCATACCTGATATTAAATTTGAAAAGATTAAGAGATCTCTCTCTAACTATTATATACCTGCTAAGTTTGATTATCAAACACCAACATATAAAGATAAGTTAGCAATTATTGATAATAATATTCCCTTGGTAGCACTAAACCCAGATTTTTTATTATCTATTGAAGAATTACTTCCAAATCGTATTAAAGGTAATATAGAGTTTAATTTTACACGACCTCTTTTACGATTTAAAGAATTACCAATTATTGATATACCGATAAATTTGAATTTATCCAAAGAAGAATTAACTCAGTTAGTTATAAAATTAAAAGATGATTTTGAAGCAGGATCTGTTAAAAATCCTATAAATCTTCTATATGATAGAAAATATAGTTTTAAAGAAATAAAACATGTTGTACCATTTAAAATGACAAAAAGATCCATGGCAGAGGCATTTTTTATATATGATTTATATTTATTTATACATAGTGCAATGTCACTACATAAACAAAAACTTAGTGAATTGAAACAGAGAGATATAGAAAAAATTGAGATAGAAATAGAAAGCAGAAGAGAAGAAAGTGAAAAGAAGAATATTAAGACGATAGAATCATTAAAAGATATTTTTAAAGATAATCAAATATTAAAAGAAAAATATGAAAAAGATAATAGACGAGATTTAAGACTTAAAAAAAGAAATTTAGAAAGAGAAAAAAAGGAATGGATAAAAAAAATAAATAAATTATATAAAGAATTTTCTAAAGAGTATCATAGCATGACAATTTTAGAAGATTTAGTTCAAAATTATTATATAAGTCCATATATGTGTAAACAATATTTAAAATTTATGAGAAAGTATGTAGAAGAGTTAGGATATAAAGAATTAATAATAGGCAATAAAATTTAGTTTTTTAAGTAAAAGTGAAACCCAATATGAGACCTAATGATTTCTTAAAGCTAAAAAGTAAGTGTTTTAGGGGTTTGAAGTGGTGGACCCTCAGAGATTCGAACTCTGGGAGGTGTGACCCTCGCCGGTTTTCAAGACCGGTGCATTCGACCAACTCTGCCAAAGATCCACATGTTTGTTCTGATAAGAAATTATTAAA
>Ga0256837_1000839_pt1 | contig 23443 bp, 18 predicted proteins | sample 4562384metaG_FD_185976 | JGI IMG/M metagenome (GOLD analysis project Ga0256837, IMG submission 185976) | Hydrothermal vent microbial communities from Guaymas Basin, Mexico - 4561-384 | ecosystem: Environmental > Aquatic > Marine > Hydrothermal vents | place: Mexico: Guaymas Basin | collected...
TTTATGACAATTTGCCATATTTTTAGATAGTTTTTGATTTTTATGTATAATTATATTGTCTCCACCAAAAGGTGGGACAAATAATAATGTGAGGAGATTAAGATGAAATATCTTAATACTCTCCTGAAAGTTTTAAATACTATTTATATAGTTATTAAAATTATTCAGGAGTTAAGTTAGAGGCTTCAGCCCCTCTAACCCTTCGAGCATTATTATATCATACAAAGGAAAATTATGGAAACTTTAGAAGATATTGTACTTACATTGATTATATTAGTTATGAGTTTTATGATTGGGAATCTTTATAAAAGAGTTAAAAAACTAGAAGAAAATAGTAATTAAATAATTATGAAACTCACAAAAGATATACTAACTAAGTTTGAAAAACTTAGTATAAACTCTTGGTCGGAACTTGCTTTACTTATACCTAACTCTTATGAAGATTTTCGTCCACACTCTAAACTTCAACTACAAAAAGCTCAACTTATAGATGCTACTGTTGAATCTGTTTTTAAATCTCCAAACTCTATTCAGATAACTTTTTTTGTTCATAATTTTGGACACACCATAAATGGTGTTATATTTCAACCTAAACCATATATGCTTCATCAGTATAAAGTGGGAAGTAGAGATTACTATTTTGGTGTGGTTGATTGTAAGATGGGGCAGTGTAGTATCAGTATGCCTAAAAAAATCACAACGATAGGAGCTATAACCCCTAAATATAAAGTTGGTTTGAGAACAGATGTGATGGCTCGGTTTGTTGCTAAACATTTAAGTGTTGAAAACTTAGAATCTGAGGGGTTACCTAGAGATGTGATAGATGAGGTTTTAAAACTCCACTTTCCAACAGATGAGAGTTTAGAATCTTCAGAGTTAAGTGTTGAATCTTTAAATGCTTTAAAGTATATAGAACTATTTAATTATATGAAACTTTTAGCAGGTAAGAGGCGATATTTTAAACCACTTGTTCAAAAAGATAGCTCTTATGATGAGTGGGCTAAAACTTTACCATTTAAACTAACACCTGAGCAGATTCAAACCATAGAAGATATAAAAAAAGATTTTGCCAAAGATGTAGCATCTAAAAGGATGGTGGTTGGTGATGTTGGTAGTGGTAAAACTATGGTAATTTTAGCTAGTGCTGTTATGATGATGCCTCATCGCTCGATTCTTATGGCACCCACAACTATACTCGCAAATCAACTCTTTGAGGAGGCTCAAAAGTTTTTACCAAACATAAAATCAACTCTAGTTACAAACAAAACTAAAAAAGTAGATTTAGAGGAGTTTGATTTTATCATTGGTACTCATGCTTTACTTTATAGAGAGTTACCACAAGCTAGTTTAGTGATGGTAGATGAGCAACACCGTTTTGGAACACAACAAAGAAATATATTAGAGAAGTTAGTTAGTGATGGTGAGAAAAAACCACACTATTTACAGTTTTCAGCCACACCGATTCCACGAACACAAGCTATGATAGAGACTGCTCATATAGATGTTAGTCTTATAACTTCAACACCATTTACTAAAGATATAGATTCAAAAGTGATTCATAAAAATGATTTTAAAGATTTGGTAGTTCATATAAAGAGTGAAATAGAAAAAAATAACCAAATTTTAGTTGTTTATCCACTTGTTGAGCAGAGTGAAGCTATAAACTACCAAAGTATAGATGAGGCTCGTGGGTATTGGGAGAAAAACTTTGATGATGTTTATGTTACACATGGTAAAGACAAAGAGAAAGAGAGTGTACTTTTAGAGTTTATAGATAGGGGTAAGATTCTCATAGCTACAACTGTTGTTGAGGTTGGAATCTCACTTCCTCGTCTTACTACGGTTATAATTGTTGGTGCTGAGAGGTTAGGGCTTTCAACTCTACATCAACTTAGGGGTAGGGTGAGTCGTACAGGTTTAAAAGGGTATTGTTATCTTTACACTAACCAAAACTCTTCAGAAAGATTAGATAGATTTGTTGAAACAAAAAGTGGGTTTGATATAGCAAATTTAGACCTCAAATTTAGAAAAAGTGGTGACTTGCTAAAAGGTTCAAATCAGAGTGGGAATCAGTTTAAGTGGGTTGATTTGTCAGAGGATGAGAAGATAGTTTCTAGGGTTAAAGGGGATATTTAAAATTTTAAAATATACCCAACACCATACTCAGTTTTTAGATACTTAGAATCTTCACCAAGTTTTTTTCTTATGTTTTTTATATGGTTATCTAGTGAGCGGGTTGAGCTAATCGATGATAGGTAAGATACTAGCTCCTCTCGTTTTATAACTTGATTTTTATTTTTTATGAGGATTGATAAGATTTCAGATTCTATGGTTGTTAAGTTTAAAATCTCTTGTTTAAAGTAGATAGTAGATTCTTTTATCTCAAAGAGCTGTTTCTCATCTGATGTTTTTATCTCACTATTTCTACTTAGTTGTACCCAGATTCTAGCCTCTAGCTCATCTAAATCTAAAGGTTTTACCATGTAATCACTAGCACCATATTTAAACGACATAAGTTTAGAACCTTTATCACTATGACCACTTGTTATAATTATGGGTGATGAGATCTTATTTCTTACACTTTTTAAAACCTCAAAACCGTTAAAATCAGGAAGGCTAATATCTAGTATGATAAGATCAAAATGTTCATGTTGAATTTGGGCAATACAATCAGTTGCTGTAAAAACAGGCTTAACCTCAAAACCAGATTCATTTAAAAATGTATATATCAGTTCCGATGCTAATTCATCATCTTCAACAAGAAGTATTTTTGTTTTATTCACGAAACACCTTTTAACCTTTTTATAACTAATTGTAATCTAATTAAGCTTATGAAGAAGTTTTAAAATACAGAATCTACAGATTTTAATGTAAATTTACATAGATTCTTTGTATATAATTTTAAAACAAAAAAATTATGGTTGAGTATATGTTTAAAAAAATATCTTTAAAAACAAAATTATTAGTACCAACGATAGGTTTAGTTACTATTTTAATAATTTTTGGAACTATTATTATTACATCGATGTACTCTAAAATGGTTTCATTAAGTGAACTAAATAATAAAGTAACATTAAGTAATCTTGTATCAAATATTATCCATTCTCAGCAAAAAGAGAGAGGCTTATCTAGTGGTTATTTGACATATAAAAGTGATACTTTTTTATCTGAGCTAATTCAACAACGAAAACAAACTGATAAGCATATCTATGCTTTGATAGATTATTTAGATAAAAATAGATGTCATATCAAAAAGCCAAATATAAAATCGTTACATCTGTTAAGAGAAAAAATAGACAAAAATGAGATAACTTCAGAGATGGCTATAAAAATATATTCTCAGTTAAATTCTAAATTACTAATGGTTATTGTAGATATAGCAAAATCATCACATATCCCTATCATTACCCAAAATATTTTAGCATATAGTAATCTACTTTATCTAAAAGAAAATGCGGGGATACAAAGGGCTAGTGGTGTTGTTTTGTTATCTAGTAAACTAAATGATAGCGATATTTTAATACGATTTTTAAACTTAATCGCTTTACAAAAACAAAATGAGATGATGTTTTTTGATTATGCTTCACCAAAAATATATGGTTTTTATGAAAATATAAATACTAATAAAATATTTACAATAGTAAAAGAGATAGAAGATAACATAAAAAAAGATAGATTAGAAAAAGGGATAGATGCTAAATTTTGGTATGACATAATGACTAGAAAATTAGATTTACTTGATGAGATAGGTAAATTTATTAAAAAAGATACTAGTGAGAAGATAGAGTTAGAGCTTCAAAATGCTCAGTATATTTTTGTTTTTGTTATTTTATTAGTTTTAGTTAGTTTAGCAATATTTGTTTTTTTACTTATAGCTTTTGTAAGGTTAGCAACTGAGGAGCAAAGACTTCGTGTAGTTATGGATAAATATGTTATTAGTTCTATAACAGATACAAAAGGTATCATACTTGATGTTAGTGAGGCTTTTTGTGCCATCTCTGGTTACTCTAAAGAGCAATTGATAGGTAAAAATCATAATATAGTTCGTCACGAAGATATGCCGAGTGAGGTATATAAAGAGTTATGGAGTAAAATATCAAATGGTGAATCTTGGAGTGGAAAAGTAAAAAACAAGAGAAAAAATGGTGGTTTTTATTGGGTTTATGCCAACATAGAACCTCTTTATAATAAAAAGGGTAAAATAGAGGCTTATATCTCTATCCGTTTAGATATAACAGAAAATGAACTTTTAATAGAGAAGATTAAAGAGGAAGAGCAAAAAAACAAGATTCAAGAGAAGCTTATGCAACAGCAACATAGATTGGCTCAGATGGGTGAGATGATAAATATGATAGCTCACCAATGGAGACAACCTTTAAGTGCTATAACAGCAGTAACAGGCTCCTTAACATTAAAAGCTAGGTTAGATAAGCTTGAAAATCAAATAGTTATAGATTTAGCAGATAAAATCAAGGGTTTTTCTATGCAGTTAAGTGCTACAATAGATGATTTCAGAAACTTTTTTAAGTCAAATAAATTAAAAAGAAGAACAGATTTTGAAAAAGTTTACGGTAGTGTATTTGGGATTGTTGAAAACTCTTTAGAAGCTAAGAATATTAAGATTACAAAAGAGATTTTAGGTGTTGAAGAGTTTAAAACATACGATAATGAGCTTAAGCAGGTTTTATTAAACTTGATAAAAAATGCTGAAGATGCTTTGGTTGAAAACAAGATTGAAAATCCACAAATAGATGTAACAATAGATAAAAGAGTTTTTATCATTAAAGATAATGCTGGTGGAATCTCTGAAGATATTATGGACAAAATATTTGAACCATATTTTTCTACAAAGTTAAAAAAAGATGGAACTGGACTAGGATTATATATGAGTAAATTGATAGTTGAAGAGCATTGTAAAGGTACTTTAGAGGTACAAAACACTAAAAATGGTGTTAGTTTTAAAATAATTTTAGGAGAAGATGATGGTTGATATAAAAAAAGTTATAGAGAGTTCAAGAGATTTAAAACTGCTTTATGTTGAAGATAATCAAGATGCTAGAGAGATGACAACGATGATCCTTGAAGATTATTTTGATTCTATCATTGTGGCTGTTGATGGTGAAGATGGTATAGAAAAATTTAAAGAGAATGAGATAGATATAGTTATCACAGATATAAATATGCCTAAGATTGATGGTTTAGAGATGTGTGCTAAGATTCGGGAGATAGATGTTGAGGTTCCACTCATAATCTTATCAGCACATAATGAGGAGAGCTTTTTTACACAAAGTATCCAAACAGGTGTAAATGGCTACCTTTTAAAACCGATAGATATAGATCAACTTACAAACCTTATTTTCCGTGTTACTCAAAAATATAAATATGTTAAACAATCTCAAGAAAATTTACACCTTTTACATGCTTATCAAGAGGCAGCAAATGAGAGTTCTATCGTTTCTAAAGCTGATAAAAAAGGGATGATAACTTATGTAAATGATGCTTTTTGTGAAATCTCTGGTTATACAAGAGAGGAGCTTATAGGTAAAAACCATAATATTGTTCGCCATCCAGATAACTCATCAGAGGTTTTTGCTGATCTATGGAAAACGATACAAGTTGATAAAAAAGTTTGGAAAGGTACCATAAGAAATAAGGCTAAAAACTCTAAAAGCTACTATGTTGATAGTGTTGTTGTTCCTATTATCAACATAGATGGTGAGATAATAGAATATATCTCTCTAAGACACGATATTACAGATATTATGAACCCTATAAAGCAACTAAATGATGAGATTAAAAATGTTCAAAATCAGATTCTTATCTATATGAAACTTGATAAGTTTGAGATGATGGAGGAGTTTTATGACCATGAGGTTGTTGAATCGATTCAAGATAAAGCACATATCTATCTAAAAAATAAATTTTCAGAATTTTATGAGTTTAACACTATTTACAGATTAGGGAATGGTGAATTTGCTTTTTTAATAGATCATACAAAATATTTTAATTCAGAAAGTGATTTTATAGATTCACTTAAAAAGTATCAAGAGATTATACGGGAAGATAAGATAGATTTAGGTGATATAGAGTATGACATATCTGTAATCATCTCTTTAGTTTATGAAAATGAAAAAGCTTTAGAATCTGCTAAGATAGGGATGAAACAACTTCTTAAAACTAAAAAAGATTTTATTATCTCAAATAACTTAGCAAATGTTGAACAGGTAAAAGCAAAAGAGAATATGAAAACTGTTCATATGATTAAAAAAGCGATTGAAAACTCTAAAATAGTTTCATATTTTCAACCTATCGTAGATAATAATACACAAGAGATAGTTAAGTATGAATCTCTTGTTAGATTGATAGATGATGAGGATAAAGTTGTATCACCATTCTTTTTTATAGAAACATCTAAAAAAAGTAACTATTATCCAAAAATTACAAACATAGTTATGGATCATTCATTTTCGATTTTAAGAAATTGTGATGTTGATATATCTATAAATTTATCGGCGATAGATATTGAACAAAAGAGTACAAGAGAGAAAATTTTTGAACTTTTAGAGGAGAACAAAGAGTACGCTTCAAGAGCAGTATTTGAGCTTTTAGAGGATGAAAGTGTAAAAGAGTTTGATGTTATCAAAGAGTTTATCGTTAAAGTTAAAAGTTACGGAGTTAAGATAGCGATAGATGATTTTGGAGCAGGGTACTCAAACTATGAGAGATTACTAGATTATCAACCAGATATACTTAAAATAGATGGTTGTTTGATTCGTGATATTGAGACAAGTAGTTATTCATTATCTGCTGTTAAGAGTATCGTAACATTTGCTAAAGAGCAAAATATACAAACAGTTGCCGAATTTATAGAGAGTGAATCTATCTTTAAAATTGTTAAAGAGTTGGGTGTTGATTTCTCTCAAGGTTATTACTTTGGAAAACCGGAGCCATTAAACTAGATGAAAAATATTTTAATTATCGAAGATTCTAAAATCATTAACAATGTTATAAAGAGAGAACTTTCGAAATTTGAATTTAAAGTAAATCAAGCATTTACATATTCACAAGCTAAAAATGCTTTAGAGAGTGAGAAGTTTAATCTAATCATACTTGATCTACACCTACCAGATGGAGAGGGTTCAGAACTTATAGCAAATATACAATCTTTGACAAAAACAAAGGTTGTGGTTCTTACTTCATCACAAGATGAGGATCTAAGAGATGAGCTATTTCAGTATGGGATCTTAGACTACATCATAAAAGATAAAAATCTACTCTATTCAATAGCTGAAATAATTAAAATAATAAATAATCTAACAATAAAAGAGGATAAAGAGAAGATTCTTATTATTGATGATTCTAAGTTTATCTGTAAACAAGTAAAAACTATTTTAGAGCCTAGAAACTACATCTTAACTAGTGCCTATACTGCTGATAGAGGTTTAGAGAAGCTAAGAAGTGATAGTTTTGATCTGATTATACTTGATATGGAACTACCAGATATGCACGGTATCAAGGTGCTAGAGTATATCAGACAAGATTTAAGATTCTTAAATATCCCTATTATAGTTCTATCTGGTACTTCAACTCCAGAGATTATTAGAACAGTTTTAAAAAATGGGGCAAATGACTTTTTGAAAAAACCGTTTGTTTTTGAGGAGTTTATCTTAAAGGTTGATTTGTGGATAGATTACTTTAAAAAAGATAGAGAACTAAGTGAAAAAACTTTTAAATTACAGTTTATGAACGATAATCTTGAAAAGCTTGTTTATGAAGAGGTTGAGAAAAACCGTAGAAAAGATAAGCTGATGTTCGCACAATCGAGACATGCTCAGATGGGTGAGATGATAAGTATGATAGCTCATCAATGGAGACAACCTTTAAACTCGATAGGGGCTGCGATAGCTGTGATAGATGTTAGGGTTAAAAGGGGTATGTTAGATATAGAAACATCTAAAAGTATAACAACAAAGATACAGCATTACATAGAGTATCTTAGTTCAACTATTGATGATTTTAGAGATTTCTTTAAACCACAAAAAACAAAAAGGGTAACTGACTTTGAGATGATTTTTAACAAGGTTTTATCACTTATAAAAAGCTCTATAAATGATAAAAAGATTAAACTAAATATTTCTACTAAAGATGTTGAACAGTTTTTAAGCTATGAAAATGAACTTGTTCAAGTTGTACTTAATTTGCTTAAAAATGCTGAAGATGTTTTTGATGATAAAGATATAAAAGATCCTGAAATATCTGTTGAGATAAATAAAAGTAGTATCTCTATCTCAGATAATGGTGGTGGAATCGATGAAAAGATTAAAGATAAAATATTTAACCCTTACTTCTCAACTAAAAATCAAAAAGATGGAACAGGGCTTGGGTTGTATATGTCTAAGGTTATAGTTGAGGAGCATTGTTATGGTAAGTTGGAGTTTGAAAATATTGATGGTGGGACAAAATTTATAATATCTCTACCTAATGATACAAAGGATTTATCAGATGAATAGTTTTTTTGAAAATAGAGAGATAAATACAACTAGTTTAATAATTTTATTGGGTTTTTTATATTTCATTACAGGGGTAATCTCCCTCGAATTACTTAATGGTGTCCATATTGTAAATCTTGGTATATTCGCTCCAGAGGGAATTGCTCTTGGTTTTGCTTTATATTTTGGGAAAAGGGTTATACCTGGAATCTTTTTAGGGCAGTTTTTATTGGCCTACTTAAATGGTGTTGATATTTTTGCGACTTTAGAGATCTCTGTTGCAAATTCACTAGAAGCTTTAATCGCTGTGATGATTTTTAATCATTTTAAACTCAATATTAAGCTAGAACATTTAAGAGATGTATTAGGGATAGTGTTAATAAGTGTATTGATTCTACAAGTGTTTAGTGCTACATTAGGTTCATTAGCTCTTTTTACTCATGGTGGCTTGGTTAGTGAAGATATATCAAAAACACTTTTTTCTTGGTGGTTTGGTAATGTGATGGCACAAGTTGTTTTTACACCATTTTTACTATTGCTTTTTACACACTATAAGAGTTTAGATTTTGTTGATTATATATTACACGGTTTAGCTTTTGGAATCTATATCTTTTTTTTAGAACTACTTATCTCAAATCCATTACTATTGTTGATGTTAAATATACCAATCATCATATATATAGCAGCTTATAAAGGGATGATATATGGAACACTTTTAAGTGTTATTTTAGCAGTTATAACATCTATTTCTATATATATGGGTATAAGTATTTTTCAAGCAGATACACTTACTGATAATATTATAAATTATAATCTATTTGTTTTAGTACACGCTTTAATAGTGTTGATAGTTGGTGTTTTATTTGATGAGAAGAGGGAGTATGAGAAAGATTTAAAAGCTAGGATAGAGGATGAGGTAAATAAAAATAAGGAGCAACAACTTATGATGCTTCAACAATCAAGATTAGCTCAAATGGGTGAGATGATAAGTATGATAGCTCATCAATGGAGACAACCACTAAACAATCTTTCACTTGTGAATCAACTTTTAATCTCTAAATATAAAAAGGGTGTTTTAGATGATAAAAGTGTAAATTATTTTAAAACAAACTCTAAAAAGCAGATAGATTTAATGTCAACAACCATAGATGATTTTAGAGATTTTTTTAAGAGTGAAAAAACTAAAAAAGAGTTTGATGTTAAAGATAGCATAAATAATATTTTAGAGATGACAAAGCCTATTTATACAGGTAATGAGATTAAGATAGATCTACAAACAGATGGTGAAAGTTCATACTTAACAGTTGGTTATCCAAATGCTTTAGCACAAGCTATTTTAAATATTATAAATAATGCTAAAGATGCTTTGGTTGAGAATGATGATATAGATGATAAAAATATATGGATCACATTATATAAGAAAGATGGTGAGATAAATATATCTATACTAGATAATGGTGGTGGAATCCCAGATGATATTATAAAAAATGTTTTTGATCCATACTTCTCTACAAAGAAAGAGAAAAATGGTACAGGTTTAGGGTTGTATATGTCTAAGATGATAGTTGAAGAGCAGATGGATGCTCATATCGATGTGGTGAATGAGTTAGATGGAGCAAAATTTACAATATATTTGAAAGGAACTGGTGATGTTAATAAATAACTTTACACTTCTGTATGTTGAGGATGATACAGAAGCACAAGAGCAGATGAAGATGATGTTAGAGGATGATGTAAAAGATTTCTATCAAGCTTTTAATGGTGAGGATGGGTTACGCTTATATAAAGAGCTAAAACCAGATATTATCTTAACAGATATAAATATGCCAATTTTAGATGGTTTATCGATGTCACAAGAGATTAAAAGTATAGATAATGAGCAACCAATCATAATTATGTCAGCCTTTGATGATAGAAAAACACTACTTAGAGCATTAAATATGGGAATCGATTATTTTACCCCTAAGCCGATTGATATGGATATAGTAAATGCTAAACTTGAAAAGATATCTAAACATCTACAAAATAAGATAGATGCTGAAAGAGCTAGAGCAAAAGAGATGGAACATCTTCATCATATGGCTCACTATGATACTTTAACAAAAGTTCCAAATAGATATCTATTTGATCTAAAACTAGATCAAGCGATAAGTAGAGCTAAAAGAAATGATAGTGCTGTTTTACTGTTTTTTATAGATTTAGATAATTTTAAATCTATAAATGATACTTATGGTCATGGTGGTGGTGATATAGTTTTAAAAACTGTTTCATACAATATCCAAAATGTGATTCGTAAAGAGGATACTTTAGCTCGTATTAGTGGTGATGAGTTTTCTGTGATTATTGAGGATATAAATGACACAAAATATATAGATACTCTTGCTAAAAAGATTATAGAAGCATCTTCAGCATCGATAGATTTTGATGGTAAAACTATAAATATAACTTGTAGTATAGGTATAAGTAAATTTCCAGATGATAGTGTTCATAAAAAAGAGCTTATCCATTTCGCAGATATAGCTATGTATAAAGCTAAACATAATGGTAAAGCTACTTATGAATACTACAACAAAGATGATTAGAATCTTTTATAAAAATTAAATTAATTGAATGGATGAAGTTATGATAAAAAAGGATTATAATAATAAAATTATTTTAGAAATTCTTGTGAATATTGAAAAATTGTTGGAATCGATTATTGAAAAATTTGAGGAGTTAAATCTAAATCATAACTTTTTATGTGAAAAGAATGGTTTACTGAAACAAGATGCTGTTTTCGATAAACTATTAGAGGTAGAAAATAGTTTTAAAGAGATAAATAGGCTAGGTGGTAGTAGATTTTTTTCAAACTATAACCATGTACCTTGGAATCAGGTTGAGATAACAAAAAATGTATTATCTTATCATCATTATAATTTAGATCCTGAGATTATTTTTGAAGTTTGTAAGAAGAATATAACAGAACTTTTAAATATCATAAAAAATACTATAAATAATCTATCTACAAGAATGTAGATAGATTTGGTTAGTAAATTTTAATATAGTCCAAATTTAGAGTTTGATTTTTTAAATAAAACACGAGTTTTACCTTCATTATCTAAGAAAATTTCAAATATTTTATCACTACTTTTTAGTTCTTGAAGAACATCTTCAACCTCACGAGGTTTATAAAGATCTAATTCAACTGGAACTATCTCATCTTCCATAGCTTCAGCTTCAGCTTTTACATCAACATCTTCAGCTTTAACCTCATTCATACCAACTTTATGATGCTCAGAATCTTTATCGTGCATTCTTCTCATAGCTTTTTGAGCTCTAGCTGTTGCTAAATCGATAGCAGTATATAAATCACCATCATTTTGTTTGATAACGATAGAGTTTTTATGAGCTAAGTTGATAACAAACTCAACAACTGAGTGCTCTTTACCTTTTTTTGTTTGAGTAGATGCGATAACATTTACTGAGATAATATCCATATTGTATTTGTTAAGTGTTTCGATAGAAGTTGTCATATGCTCTTTAATAGCATCAGTTAATTCTAAGTGTCTTCCAGTAAGTGAAATATTCATAATATATCCTTTTTTCTTAATTTGGTTAATTATAGCATTAAAAAGTTAATTATTATCTAAATTTTTTTTTCTTAGATTTTGGATAAATTCTGGGCTTAAACCAGTTTTTAAAGCGATCGTTTCATTATCAAGTATATCAAGTAGGTTTTGGGCTATATCTATAATCCCTTGCTCAATCCCTTTTTGGATTCCCTGTTCGATTCCTTTCTCTATCCCTTGTTTAATACCCTGTTCAATCCCTTTTTGTAAACCTTTTTGTAAACCTTTTTTCATCCCTTTATCTTCAGCTGTTCTTAGAGCATTTATCTCATCAAACTCTTTTAATGCCATATACTCATAAACTTTTAACTCTTCTTTATCCCAAGATGTTTGTTTTGCTATCTCAAAAGCTTCAACAAATGCCTCTTTTGATTGGTATATTTTTGGGATTAGAGTTAAATCGTTAGCATTTTTTATAAAGTATATCCATTTATCTAGTATGCTCTCTAGTTTATCTAACTCTTTGTTAAATTTAGGAAGCTCTATAAATGTAAACTCAAAATCATCTAAGTCTTGTTTAGATGTTTCTTTATTTATTATTAGGTGTCTTGAGATAAAACTTTCATTGCTAAATATCTCAAAATTTACAATCCCTATAAAATAAACTTTTTTCAAAGATGTATAATCATTACCTTTTGGTAACTGCTCTACATAAGCTTTAGATGTGTAGTAAAGGCTTCTTTTTGTGAAGTTTCCTAAATCTTTCCTTTGCATCTCAACGATAAATCTATCACCATTTCTATTTTTAGCTTGAATATCTAAGATTGTCTCTTTTAAATCAGGTATTTTTGGAATTTGATATGGGTTTGCTAGTTCAACTTCGATAATTGTTTTTTCATCTTGAAAATCTAAAACACTATTTAAAAAAGAGATTAGTATATTTTTATGTTTAGAGTTTCCAAAGATTTTTTTAAAAGCTAAGTCATTTTTTGGGTCTGCGAATCTCATTTTAGTTATCCTTTTAGCTATGAATTATACAACAAAAAAATGTTTAATAGTTATAGTTTTTGGATTATTCTTCTAAAATATCTTATAGGTTCACTAACTATATCTTCATTAGTTACAGATACTGTTATATCCATCAAAACTGAACCATTTTGCTCTGGGGTAGAGATAGTAAAATACTCATCACAACCAACCACTGAGTTTGTAAATATATACTTCATAGTGATATTTACATCATATATATTATCTAAAGTTACAGTGAAATTGTTTTTACACCCATTTTTCGCTATATCTAAAAGTGCTAGTTCTGCTGAACTTTTAGAGTATAAAACCACCTGCTCATAAAGGTATATATCGGTTGTTTTTTTAGTTGTTTGTGTTGTCATAGATAAAGATAGTGCCATAATAGTAGATAGTATAACTATGACAGCTATCGCCATAATCATAGCTATACCATTTTTCATAAGAGGGTTATTTTTTAAAATATAGTTTTTTCTTTGCATAACGAATAATCCCCCTCATTCTCACCATCTATAATATCACTTTTAACACAAACTTGAATCTTCACTATGGAGCCAACAGATTTGAATCTAAATGTACTTACATTCTCCATAATAGTAGCACTTTTCCCATCTCTAAAACTCTCTTTAGCCCATGGTTGGTAATCATAATATAGTTTTAACTCACTTGTTGAAGCATTATGCTCAACAGCATAAGCACTCCATGAGAGTTTGTAGTATTCATAAACATCAACACCACTAAAATCGACACCAGCTATATTAGATTCAAACTCATCAATATTTGTAGTTGTTTTGATAGGGTGGATAACACTACTATTTTGCTCACTTAAAGCTTCACCATCCCATCCATAACCATCTATATTTGTATCTGAACCTATAAAATATATAGCAGAATCGTTTATATCTGAATTATCATAAGATAGTGTTTTTATGAGATTGTTGAGTGCTGTTGTATTTGTCTCAGGTGATTTAAGTGTGGTAGAGTTTGATTCATCTAAATCGATAACTCCACTCCAAAGAGGCAAAGAATCACCCCTAAAGCCATCAGAATCTGAACCTATCCACTCTAAAATATTATACTCATCACCATAGTTATCTATATCTCTTAGTGCTACATAGCTATTATCACTAGATTTTCTACGGATGATAGAATCTTTGATTCTATACTGTAATCTTTTAGATATATACTCAACTGCCATCTCACTTTTTGCTTGTAGAGAGTTGTTTATTTTTGAGTAGATAAAATCACTATATGATTGAGCTAAAAAACTAGCACCAAATTTTCCAATAATCCCCATAATAGCTATAACAAAGATTAGTTCAAGCAGAGTAAAACCTAAACGGTTATGTTTAAAGTTCATAGTTTAAAATCTCCTTTTGAAATAATCAACTTCACCAATATTAGCACTTTGAAGTTTTAAAACAACAAGTGTTTTATCAGAATCGCTAACCGTAACTTGTAGATATTTAATGTCACCAACTCTTGATATATTTAGTTCACTAAAATATGTTGTTTTATATCCATCATTATCTGGGTTATCATTTATAAATATTTTACTTTTTGTATGGACAGCATTATTTAAACTTGGAAAAATAGAGCTATTTGTATCATCGCAACCACCAGTTGAACTAATTACACATCTTCTATGAAATGGTTGAGCAATATGCCCAGGTCTTAATCGATAACGATCAGTTGAAGTTGTGTTATTACAATCTCCACCAATATCTATAACCCTAGATAGATGGCTATAATCACTATCTTCCATAGATTTAGCATCCCAATATCCAGCAGAAGCACCCATAAGTTCAGTAGAAGCTGCGAATATAGCCTCTTGAACTATATTTTCATCTATCCCTTTCTCATTTATTTGAGACATCATAGGGAGAGATAAAACCGTGATAGATATAATAACAATAGCAAAAATCAGCTCTAACATTGTAAAAGCTAATCTATTGTTTTTTCTTACCACATACTTCTCCTATTTACTCTAGTTATATCAGAATCTTTTGTACTAGAATTTGTTTCATGGATACCACTCCAATCACTTACACTCCCTTCAAACTCTACTGAAAATTTATTTTTAGTAGCACTAGAATCATTATCACTATGAATCAACCAAGATGAAGCATTATTTTCCATAGTTGTTTTATATGGAAATCCATATCTTTTATCGTAGATTAGAGTTGTTTTTGATGGATTCGAACCTATTGGTGTTGAAGCTGTTACGATGTTTGTATTTGTATAGTGTTTGATTGTACCTATTAGACCATCTTTTGAACTGTTGTGTTCAGAGTTGATAAACCATCTAATATCATTACTATGTTTAGAACTAGAACCATCAGGAAGTAAAGTTTTATTACATAGTGTAGCATTGCTATCTTCTAAATAACAATATGCTTCAAAGTATATAAAAGCATCACCTCTATATGAATCGTATCTTTGTCTAGCTACATTTGTTCTACCATACAACATTGTTATAGATTGTGAAGCTATTGATGGTGTAGCTTTTATGGTTGTTGAAGAGTAAACAGTTTTAGCATCTAAAGTTATATCTGAACCATTTATATTAAATGGATTATTAGCTTTGTTTACCTCTCTTTTAAAATTGAAAGCTAAATTTTTAGATGAGTTTGTTTCACTCCAACTGATCTCTTTTACACCATCTTCAAAACCAAGTTTTTGAGTTTTATCTATTTCACTTTTTATAACAGTTGGTTTATTTGTTGTCGATATGCTAAAGTTTATATCAACAGGGTTTTCCCATGAGTTATAATCAAAGTTTTTAGTTGTTGAATTTTTATCATTTTTCGCTGTAATACTAAGAGCTATATGAGCAGACATATTTAAGTCATTTGAGATATATGTAAAGTTTGAATTATTGTTGTTATACACTTTAGGGTTTGTAAAACTAAAATAACTAGGTATAAAAGTTTCATTTACATCTCCACAAATATAATAACCATCTTCACTACAATCAGCTGTCGTATCACCACTATCAACTATTGCCCAATTTCTATCTTGTATATTCATAGCTATTTTACCTATATCATCAAAACTGATAGATATATATGTTCCATTCCCATCTAAGAAATTAAATTCAGATACACTACTATCACCATAAAGAGAGTTATTTATATCACCATTTGGCATATATTTAACCTCCTCTATATTTAAAGCATAATCACTATCTGTTATAGTATAGTTTGTTGTTAGAGCATCTGTATAACTAAGAGCATTAGCTGTTAAATTATAATCTTTAGCAGATGTTAAGTTTGATGATATTGGTGTAAGTGTAAGTTTATTTGGACGGATAGCAAAATTATCACTACTAGCTACCTCTTGAAAAAATTGATAACCATAATCTGAACATTTAGCATAATCAACTATCTCGCTAGAGTTTGAATCTTGACAATATTTAAACCTTACCCTTATATCTCTATACCCTTTTACAATATCAGAAAATGTTTTAGTAGTTGTTGGATTTCCTGTTGTTATATCCCAGATATCTAGCTCCGTAACACTTTTATTTGTGTCATAATTATAAAGTTGATATTTTACAGTTATACCATCTCTATCTAATGTGCTATTCATATCATCATTTAAACTAGCAAGAGTAAGTGTAAAAGGTTTATCTACTATTTTTGTTGTTATATCTCTATCTAGTAAAGATGTTTGCCAAGCATCAAGTCTTCCTAGTATTGGAGTCTTACCACCACCATCACAATCACCAAAACCATAATCTTCTAATCCTGTATCATTATAAGTGTAGGTTTGGTTGTTATTTAAAGTTATATCACCAACAGCAGTTATAGCTCCTTTAAAGGAACTATTATTTGTATTTGTTCCAGCATTAAAAGTACCACTTGTAAATACAAAAGCAGTCATATTATAACCACTACCACCACCAGATGAGGTCATACTAAAATTTCCACCTATAAAGATAAACATATCAGATGGATCACCATTACCACTGTCATAATTGAAATCTAATGAGTTGTTGTTTAAACTCATATTAGCATTTATAAATAATCTAACAGGACCATCAGCTACAACGGTTAAGCTAGCAGCATTTGTCCACTCTCCAATGTAATAATCACCAGCACTAAAAGTTACTGTTGAATTTTCATGAATATTTAAACTTTTTATTAACATTATTTTTCTAGTATTATCTATATATGTAGAGTTTGAATCAAAAGTAACAGTTGAATGAGAAGCGATAGTAACATCACCATATTGAGGATCTGTTTCTAAACCTGAAGCTGTATAGCTTCCCTCTTCAGTTGAATTTATAAATTCAGGGAGTGTTGGTGGATTTTTCTTTATCTCTTCAACACTACACTCTTGAGCTGAAGCTGATGGATTATCTAAACACTCTATTGAGCCACTCACACCATTGTTAGCATAGATTTTATCAGAGTAAATCACTTCATCGTTATTCGCAGAATTTATACTATCCCAAGTGTTTAAAGCACTAGGAAATATTCCACAACTTTCAAAAATAGGATCCTCTATAAGTAGAGTACCACAAGGGTTTATAACACCTTGATATGTTAAACCATTTTTTTGATAAGTAGCTATCCATTCATAAGATGAGTTCATAAAACTAAACATTGCTGATGTATATGTTGTGTGTGTATCTGTTGGATCATAATCTGGTAAATCATAAGCTATACCATTGTTTAAAGCTGACATTCCCATCATACTCATAAGTGAAGAATCTTCACAATCTCCAGAGCTACCATCAACTCCACAATCACTAAACATACTAAACATATTAGTTGTGGCAAGAATCGCTTCAACATCAGTTAATGAATCTGTACTTCTACTTTTAATCGGTGTTGTAATAGTACACATCATATTTACAAATCCAAAACAAAAACCACTTGTCGTAACTGTATCATAACAAAGATCATTAGCATTATTTACAACACCTGATGTTGATGGTTGATCTGAAACACCCATCACAAAAGATATTGTATTTGAAGTCCCATCTTTATCATCAGCACTAACACTTAAAGGGAATGTTCCATTTTCATCAGGTGTACCACTTAAAATACCACTAGTTGAATTGAAATCTAATCCTGTTGGTAGTGTTCCAGTTAAATTGTAAGTTATAGTATCATTATCTATATCATTTGTATAATCTGCTATATTTAAACTATAAACAACTTCATTATATGCTATTTGATTTGGAATGGTATCTATAACGGGTGGAGTGTTAGTTACAGCAACATCATCATTTAAAATAGTTATAGTGGATATTAAAGAGCCTTCAGTATAACTTTGTGCTGAATTAGCAGATACTTGAAGATTTAGAGTAAATGTTTCATTATTTTCATAATCTGTATCACCATTAATATCTATCGATACCTCATAACTTTTTGTACAAGATGTAAAAAATGAAGATGTTGTAAATGTAATATCTCCATCTGTTTTAACAAAATCATCATCTTCTATGGCAGTATCTGAAGCAGTAGAGTATTCAACAAGTATATCTTTTTTTGTTGGACATTCTGAGATAGTTATATTTAATGTTACTTGAGTTACTCCAGAATCAGTTTCACTAACACTAGCTGTTGTAGGGTCTATATTTATAGTTGGATTATTACTTGATCCCCAAGCAAAAAGTGTTGATATACAAAAAAACAATATAAAGAGAACTCTTAATAAATGTGAAGTTTTCATAATAGATTCCTTAGTTAAAATAAAATTAAACTATCTCTATTATCTATTTATTAGGCTTTATAAGTGCTTAAAGCCTAATTGGAAAAGGTATAAAAAGTATCTATCTATTTAAAAAAGTGGAGATTTTTTCAGCAACACCATAGTTTGTAGATTCTGCTAATATAATTTGAGCCATTTTATTGTTGTCTGTATTAAACACTAATGGACCAATAAAGTTTACAACAGAAGCTTCAACCGGAGTTTGTAAAAGGACAATATTTAATATCAATAGATTTGATTTATCATCTATCTCAAGTAACTCTTGAATCGTTTTTGGAATATCAAAATCATACTCTCTTAAAATAAAAGGGTTTATGAGAGTAAAAGATATATATTCATCATTACAAGATTTCATTTTCATAAAAATCTCATCTATCTTATTTAGTTCCACTTGCTTTACATTCTCAAACCCTAAAAGAGGTACACTAACATCAAACTTCATTAAAAACCTTTACTCAATATTTGGTGATTATATCACTTTTAAGTAAAAAGTGTAACTCTTTTAATGATATATATACCTCTTTTTGATAGAATAGCGACCTATTTACAGTTTAAGGTAACAAAATAAATGAAAATGAAAACAAATTTTATACTTTTAGTTTTGGCAACAACACTATTTTTTAGTGGTTGTACGAAAGATGTGGAGGAGTATAACAAACCAGCTATATATTGGTATGGTAAAATTATACAAAATATATCTAATGGCAATTTAGAAAAAGCAGATGGTTATTACGCTTCACTTCAGGGTGAGCATATAGGTTCACCACTACTTCCTGAAGCTACTATGATTTTAGCTATCGCCCATATGCGATATGAGGAGTATCTTTTAAGTGAGCATTTTTTAAATGAATATATCAGAAGATATGCTAATGAGAGTGAAAAAGAGGAAGCTGAATTTTTAAAGATAAAAGCTAAATATATGGCTCTTCCAAACCCTAGACGCGATCAAGCTCTTATAAATGAAGCTATAAAAGATGGGGAAAAGTTTAAAGAGAACTATCCAGAATCTATCTATTTTGATATTGTAGATAGTATGACTACCCGTTTATATATGGCAAAAGCAGCGTTAAATGAGACTATCGCAGATCTGTATGAGAGGTTAGATAAACCTAGAAGTGCTAAGTATTATAGAGATATAAAACCAGAGCCTTGGATAGTTTGGAATGAGATAGATAGAGCATCATCACCTTGGTATCGTGAATGGTTTGAGGGTGATGGAACTGCTAGTTGGTATGGTTTCTTAATCCCAGATACAGTTAGTGTAGTTTCAAGAAACTCAGTACAAGAAAATAATAGTTCAAAGGATAAATAGATAATGAATTTAAGTAATTATGGTGAATTTCCAGCAAATATTCCAGTTATAGCAGAGGATGATATTTTTTTATATCCATTTATGATCTCTCCAATCTTTTTGAGTGATGATGAAAATATAGAAGCTGCTACAAAAGCACTAGAAGATAGCTCTTTACTTATTGTTTGTTCAACTAAACCATCGCATGAGGGTGAAAGGGGCTATGATTCCCTTTATGATGTTGGTGTTGTTGGTTCTATTATGAGAAAAGTATCACTACCTGATGGTAGAGTTAAAGTTCTTTTTCAAGGGTTAGCTCGTGCTAAGATGGTTGAAAAAGTATCAGATAAACCCCTTGTAGCAAATGTTGATATTTTAGAATCTACTAAAGTTAACTCATTAAAGATAGATGCTATTTTGGAGATTTTACTAGAGAAAGTTAGAGCATTATCTAGTGTTAGTAACTACTTTCCACCCGATCTTCTAAAAACGATAGAGGAGAATCACGACCATAACCGTATAATAGATCTGATATGTTCAACTATCAAACTAAAAAAAGAGCAAGCATATAAACTTTTTGTTGAGGTTGATACTGAAAAAAGATTTTTAGATTTGATAGATTTTCTTATAGAGGAGATTGAGGCAAATAAACTTCAAAAAGAGATAAGAACTAAAGTTCATTCACATATTGAGCAAGTGAATAAAGAGTATTTTCTAAAAGAGCAACTAAAACAGATTCAAAAAGAGTTAGGGACAGATACTGCTAGAGATGAAGAGATAGAGGAGTATCGTAAAAAGTGTGAAGCTAAAAAAGATAAAATGGGTAAAGATGCTTATAAAGAGATAGTTAAGCAGATAGATAGATTTGCTAGAATGCACCCAGATTCTTCAGATGCTTCTATGACACAAACATATCTTGATTGGGTTTTAGAGATTCCTTTTGGAGATGTAGCGAAAAAATCACTTAAAATCTCTGATGTTGAAACTCAACTAGACAAAGACCACTTTTCACTTGAAAAGCCTAAAAAGAGAATCGTGGAGTATTTTGCTGTAAAAGAGTTGTTGGAGCTTCGTGGTATCAAGCATGAAAACTCTGCTGGTGCTATTTTATGTTTCTCAGGACCTCCGGGGGTTGGTAAAACATCGTTAGCTAACTCGATAGCAACAGCATTAAAAAGACCACTTATCAGAATCGCACTTGGTGGACTTGAAGATGTTAATGAACTTAGAGGTCATAGAAGAACTTATGTTGGAGCGATGCCAGGTAGAATCACACAAGGTCTCATCGATGCTAAAAAGATGAATCCTGTGATAGTTTTAGATGAGATAGATAAGGTTTCTCGCTCACAAAGGGGTGATCCAACAGCAGCACTTTTAGAGATTCTAGACCCTGAACAAAATAGTGAGTTTAGAGATTACTACCTAAATTTTGATATAGATTTGAGTGATGTTATCTTCATCGCAACAGCAAATGATGTTGGTCGCATACCAGCACCACTTCGTGATAGGATGGAGTTTATAAGTGTTAGTTCATACACTCCACAAGAGAAATTTGAGATCGCAAAAAGATACTTAATTCCACAAGAGTTAAAAAAACATGGTCTTAAAAACTCAGAGGTTAGTATCTCAAAACCAGCATTAAAAGAGTTGATTCATAGTTACACTCGTGAAGCTGGTGTAAGAAATCTTCGTCGCCGTATAGCTGATATGAGTAGAAAAGTGGCAAAAGAGATTCTAATAAACCCAGATACAAATAAGGTGTCAGTTTCACTTAAAAACTTAAAAGAGTTTTTTGAAAAGTCTGTATTTGAGATAGAAAAAACAGATAAAATCCCTGTTGTTGGTGTTGTAAACGGTCTTGCTTGGACAGCAGTTGGTGGTGATGTTTTAAAGATAGAATCTATAAGAATCAAAGGTAAAGGTAACCTACAACTTACAGGCTCACTAGGTGATGTTATGAAAGAGAGTGCTAGGATTGCTATGAGTGTAGTAAAAACTCTCATTGATACTAAAAAACTAAAAATAGATTCTGAAAATATACCTTTAACAGTTAAAGAGAAAGAGGAAAAAACAGAAGTAGATTCTAGTGAAGTGTATAAAAGATATGACCTACATATCCATGTACCAGATGGAGCAACACCAAAAGATGGACCAAGTGCTGGAATCGCTATGGTAAGTGTTATAGCTTCGATACTAAGCTCTAAAAAAATCCGTTCAGAGATAGCGATGACAGGTGAAGTTTCACTTAGTGGAGATGTTTTACCGATAGGTGGATTAAAAGAGAAACTTATAGCTGCTCATAAAGCTGGTATGACAAAAGTTCTAATCCCACAAAAAAATTATGAGAGAGATTTAGAAGATATACCAAAAGAGGTAAAAGATTCTATGGAGATTTTAGGTATGAGTAGAATAGAAGAGGTTTTAAAACAGGTTCTTGTTTAGAATCTGTTTTTTGTAAAATATGTGTATGATATCAAAGAGCTATTTTGTTAGTATAGATAAAAGTGATGATAAAATTGTACTAAACAACCTACCAACTTCAGATCCGAAGAATACAGGTCAACTTTGGAATGATAATGGAACTTTAAAAATAAGTTATAGAATCTTCTTATAGGCTTATTCCCAACTTATATTTTTACCTATATATTTTAGATATATTGTAATCAATCTACCACAGAAGATTTATTTATTAAAATCTTAAATTCTACACCATTATCAACATTAGAAACAGAAATATCACCACCTAAAACTTCATGTACTATTCGTCTTGTCATATACAATCCAATACCTGTACCTTTACCTTGTTCTTTTGTTGTAAAATATACATCAAATATTTTATCTATATTTTCTTCTTTTATACCACCTGCATTATCTTTAAAAATAATTTCCATAGACTTATCTTGCTTTTCAAGAACAATTATTTTGATTATTTTTTTATTTACATTTACATCATTAAAAGCATCTACTGAATTAGATAGAAAATTTAAAAGTACATTTGCGAGTTCTTTTTCATAACTATATATTTGAATGTTTTCCCCAACAATTTCCAATGATATATTCTTGTTTTTTAATTGAGCATCTAATATATAATTGATTTTATGTAATAATTCATTTATACAAAAATTATTTTTATCGTTTTCAGGCTTAAAGAAATCCATAAAATCATTTATAATATTTGACATATTTTGTGTTTGATCTTCTATAAAGTTAGTATGTTCTTGAATATCATTATATGTGAGTAGATTCATTTGATTCTTTAAATCAATATTTATACTAGAAGAACTTATAGCATTAAGAGGTTGTCTCCATTGATGAGCTATCATACGAAGAAGTTCACCCATTTGAGATGTTTTAGCTTGAGATAA
>Ga0256837_1000841_pt1 | contig 23385 bp, 25 predicted proteins | sample 4562384metaG_FD_185976 | JGI IMG/M metagenome (GOLD analysis project Ga0256837, IMG submission 185976) | Hydrothermal vent microbial communities from Guaymas Basin, Mexico - 4561-384 | ecosystem: Environmental > Aquatic > Marine > Hydrothermal vents | place: Mexico: Guaymas Basin | collected...
AGAAGAGATAGTTGATGAGGTTGATGCTATTATGAGTTTAAGAACTCAAACAGAGAGACACTCTTCACAAAGTTATGCTTCACTAAAAGATTATGCTAGTGATTTTTGTATCACAACAGAGTTAGTTGGTGATAGAGATATTATACTTCTTCATCCTGGACCTGTTCATAGAAACATAGATATTTGTGATGAACTTTTAGATGATGAGAGATGTAAAGTTTTACAACAAGTTACAAATGGTGTAAACATAAGAATGGCGATACTTAAAAAGTTGATAGCTGATAAAAGCTAATTTATGTCATTTGAAACCTTAAATTTACTTGGAGCAAAGAGAGAACCTTTTTTATTTATCACCGATTTTAAAGCTTCAAGTGTTGAGGTTATCCTTTTAAAAGATTTAGAGAAAGAAGATATAGAGTTTTCTATAGATAAAAATTTTAAATTATCTTCACATAAAAAAAGTCTAAAAAAAGAGCCTATACCATTTAAAGAGTATAAGAAAAAGTTTGATAAAGTGATTGATAAAATCTCTTTAGGGGAAACTTACCTTTTAAATTTAACCGCTAAAACAGATATTCAAACAAACCTTACATTAAAAGAGATATATAAACTCTCTAGTGCGTACTATAAATTAAGATATAAAGATAAGTTTGTTTGTTTTTCTCCTGAAAAATTTATAGAGATGCAAGATGATAGAATCGATACTCATCCTATGAAAGGTACTATAGATTTATCTGTAGTAGATGCTAAAGCTAAAATTTTATCAGATGAGAAAGAAACTGCTGAACATATAATGGTGGTTGATTTACTACGAAATGATTTATCTATAGTGGCTACAGATGTTAGAGTTGAAAAATTTAGATATATAACAGAGCTTGATGTTGGAGATAAAAAATTACTTCAAGTAAGTTCACATATTAGTGGGTTTGTTGGGGATGATTGGCACACTCGTATAGGTGATATCTTAAAATCATTACTTCCCGCTGGTAGTATCACGGGAACACCAAAGAAAAATACTATAAAAATTATAGAAGAGATAGAAGCTTACGAAAGAGATTTTTTTACAGGTGTTTTTGGTGTTTATGATGGTGAAAGATTGGATAGTGGGGTGATGATTCGTTTTATAGAAAAGATTGACGATAGTTTTGTTTATAAAAGTGGTGGTGGTATAACTATAGATAGTGATGTAGAATCTGAATATAATGAACTTATAGAAAAAGTTTATTTACCATAAAAAATGGAGAATTAAAATGAAAAAATTAAATAATTTTTTTACAAGTGGTATAGAAACTAAAACTATATCAGAAGAGCTGAAAAGTCAATATCAGATGTTAAATATTGGGTTTATTTTATCCTCTTTAGGTTTAATATTTGGTATGAGTAGTAACTATATAAAAGATAATTTTGAGTTAATTTATATAGAAGTTGTTCTTGTTTGTATAAATATAATGTTATTTTTTTTACTAAGGAAGAATAGAAAATATTTTGAATTTATAGCTACCTTTTTCACAGCTCAATTTAGTGTTTTTTTTCTATTTCTAATGTATAACTATGAGCCATCAGAGATGAAACATGTTTGGTTGTTTACATACCCGATTATAGTTTTATATTATCAGGAATTAAAACAGGCACTTGCTTGGCTTTTCTTTGTCGGCTTTATGATTTTAATAGCTCCTTTTCAATCTTTTACAGAGATATTATATACTCCATATCAATCAATCTATATATTTTTTGTGGTGCTTATAGTTACTTCAACCATGTACTTTTATAAAATGAAAATTAATGAAGCAAGAAAATTGATTTTAGAACAAAAAGAGCAACTTTTAAATTTTAATAAAAAATTGGAAAAAGAGGTTGAGGCAAAAACAGCAGAGCTTAGAAATATAAATGAATCGTTAGAGATTACAGTGGAGCAAAAAATGGAGGAGCTGATACAAAAAGATAAACTAATTTGTGTTCAATCTAAACAAGCTGTTATGGGAGAGATGATAACTATGATAGCTCATCAATGGAGACAACCTTTATCTACTATAACACTTTTAATCTCAAACTATCAATTTAAACAGCTTCTTCATGCTGATTTTAAAAAGAGAGCTATAGATGTAACATTGGAAGAGATTAGTGATACTATTATGTACCTTTCAAATACTATTGATGATTTTCAAACATATTTTCATCCTAATAAAAAAACAACAGATATAGAGATTCATGAGCTACTTCAAAAAGCGATTAACTTTATAATTCCAAGATTAAAAAATACTAAAATAGATGTTGAATTAGAAAGAGAAAATGAGATAATTGTTAAGGTTTATATGAATGAACTTATTCAAGTGATTCTAAATCTTTTAAATAATGCTATTGATGTTTTATCTGAATTAGATAGAAATAATTTGAAAGTGCTTATAAAAGTAAAAGAAGAAAAAGATACTATTGTAATAACTGTTAATGATAATGCTACTGGTATTAGTGATGAGACTATAGATAAAATTTTTGAACCATACTTTAGTACAAAAGGTAAAAATGGTACAGGATTGGGGCTTTATATGAGTCAGATGATTATAGAAAAACAGTTTGAAGGTTTTTTAAGTGTAGAGAGTTCCCCTAATGGTTCAACATTCAGAGTTGAGATTCCTAAAGTTATCTCTTAGAGCAGGATTTCCTGCTCATCTGATTTTTAGTATATCTTTATTATTTATTGGTGAATATACAACTACAATTTTACTTCAAATAATTTATATCTTACTCTATTTTTCTAAATTCTTTATATATCTATATATGCTTCTTGTACACTTCATCTTAATTAAACTATTTTCATCATCTTATTATTTATTATATTTTTTTAATATGCTAATACTCTTATATTTTTTTATATATTTAAAAATCAATATAGATATAAAAAAGATTTTTTTCTTTATATCTATGGTTGCTATAAGTTACTTTTTTTTATGGAGATTTGATGAAAATATATATGATATTTATATCTTAGTAAACATAAATGATAAAATTAATTATATTAGTAATAGTGTTGAGGTTTTATTATTATTTTTACATACTTTAATTTTATTGATATATCTGTATAATAAAAAAGATAATTTAAAAAGGTACTAATATGGAAAATGGGGCTAACGAACTACAAAAGGTAAGAAAATATTTAACACATATGGTTAAACATAGAGGGAGTGATTTACACATAAAATCTGGTGCAATTTTTAGAGCGAGGATTCAAGGTAATATAACCAAACTTGGAAAAGAAATTTTTACTCCAGAACAAGCTGACGCTTTTGCTAAAGAGCTTTTAGGTGAAAGATATGAAGAGTTTGTTGAAAATAAAGAGATGGATATGGTTTATCCATTTGATGAAAAAACTCGTTTTCGTGTAAATATGTTTTACCAAATGAATGGTATATCTGCAGTATTTCGTGTGATTCCAGTTGAAATTCCTAAGCTAGATTCTTTAAATGTTCCAGATGTTGTTAAAAGTTTTGCATCTAAAGAAAGAGGGTTAGTTTTAGTGACTGGTGTTACAGGTAGTGGTAAATCAACAACTTTAGCAGCATTAATTAGAGAGATAAATGAAAATACTGAAAAGCATATAATTACAATTGAAGACCCTATAGAATTTGTGCATAAAGATGCAAAATGTATAGTAAATCAAAGATCAGTTGGTCAAGATACTTTATCTTTTAGTGCAGCTCTAAAATCGGCACTTCGTGAAGATCCAGATATTATTTTAGTTGGTGAGATGAGAGATATGGAAACAATTAATCTAGCTCTTCATGCAGCAGATACTGGTCACTTAGTTTTTTCAACTCTACATACTATAGATGCAAAAGAGACTATTAACCGTATAATCTCAACATTTCCAACAAATGAGCAAAATCGTGTTAGATTATCTTTAGCTGGAGTTATTCAAGGTATCATCTCTCAAAGACTTGTAAAAACTGTTGATGGTGGTCGTCGTGCTGCTATGGAGATTTTAGTTCGTACTTCAACTATTGAAAAATTGATTATGGAAAACGATGATTTTGGAATCAAAGATGCGATAGAAGAGGGTAAAGATATATACAAATCACAAAGCTTTGATCAGGCGTTGTTAGATTTATATAATGAGGATGTTATTAGTAAAGATGAAGCTAAGAAAAATGCTACAAGTGCTTCTGATTTAGAACTTAAAATTAGTGGTTTAAATGGTGAAGATGGTGAGAAGTCAGAGGATGGTACTCCTAAAGAAACAGTTACAGATGATATTATAGGTTTGAAGTAAAGTTTTCAACACAGATTAAAAAAATAAAGGTATAATTGCAAACATTTTTTAAATAAGGATTTAATATGTTAGAAGCTATAGTTAGAGAGAGTATAAATAAGGCGGGTACAAAAGCACTTCGTCGTGATGGTTATCTAATTGCTAACATTTACGGAAAAGGTTTTGAAAATATCAATGCTGCATTCAAAATGAATGAATATATCCGTACTGTTCGTAACAAAGAGACTATCTCTTTTCCAGTATCAATCGCTGGTAAAGAGTTAAATGTTGTTGTTCAATCATATGAATCACAAGCAGTTACAGGTAATCTTTTACATGTAGATTTAATGGTAGCACAACCAGGTGTTGCAACTAAATTTAATGTTCCTGTAGTAGCAGTTGGTGAAGCAAAAGGTCTTAAAAATAAAGGTCTTGTTCATATGGCTAAGCCTCGTGTAACAGTTAAATGTACTCCTGAAAATCTTCCAAACACAATTGAAGTTGATGTTACTGAGATGGATGTAAATGATTCTAAACTTATTCGTGATTTAGAAGAGATTCCTAATGTAATAATTTTAGATGCTGATCGTGTAGCAGTTATCAGTATTATTAAAGCTAAATAATTATGCTTATAGTCGGACTAGGGAATCCTGGTTCCGAGTATAAAATGAATCGCCATAATATAGGTTTTATGGTTATTGATGAGCTTATATCTCGTAAAAATGCTCAAAAACTTTCGTCATCATCTTTTAAAGGTGAGCTTTTTAAATTCTCAAATCATTTTTTATTAAAACCACTTACTTTTATGAACCTCTCTGGTGATTCTATTATCGCTGTTAAAAAGTTTTATAAAGTTGATGAAGTTGTTGTAATACATGATGATTTAGACCTGCCTTTTGGAACTCTTCGTTTTAAACATGGTGGTGGACATGGTGGTCATAATGGACTCCGTTCAACTGATGAAAGAATTTCAAAAGATTATGCTAGAGTTCGTATGGGTATAGGAAAACCAGAATATAAAGGTGAAGTTGCCTCTTATGTTTTGGGTGATTTTAATGATAAAGAGATAAAATATTTAGATGAGTGGATTACAACCTGTTGTGAATCTATAGAATATCTACTTGAAAATACATTAGAAAATACAAGCTCTAAATATACAATTAAAAAATTTCAGCTAAAATAGCACCTATGTTAGCCTTTAAATATATATCTTTTCATTATATTAAATATTTCTTAATAATTTTAACAGCTTTAGTCTGTTTTATTGTTGGTTGGGACTATATGTTCGATCCTCAAAGATTATTAACATCAGCGAATTTACTTGTTATTTATATTACATATAAAATATTTTTTGCTATAGATATGCTTTTACCACTATCTTTAATTTTTGGTATGATATCAACTAAAGTCTTTTTAATCCGTTCAAATGCCCTCGTTTCCTTTTATTCTCTCGGTTATTCTAAAGTAGATATTTTAAAACCATTTGTTGTTATCTCCACTTTAATAATTATGTTATTTATCTATTTTCATTCACTTTCAAGTTTTTCAAGGGCAAATGAATTCGCAAAAAATATTCGTATAAATGGTGAATACTTAAGCCCTACAAGAGATCTTTTTTTTACTTATGAGAATCAATATATATACTTTTCAAAGATGATACCTCTTCAAGAAAGAGCAGAGGGTATAAGAGTTTTTTCTATGAAAAATGATACTCTAAAAGAGGTTCTTGTAGCTGATGAAGCATATTATAAAGATAATTTTTGGCATATAAAAGATGCTGATATAATTGTAAAACCTAAAAAATTAAATTTTGATTCTAGTGGTATAAAAGTTACAAATGAAAAAGAATTAAAAATACTTGAGGGGTTTCGTCCAAAAGTATTAGACCAAGTTTATGAGGGTAAAGTTAATTTTACTATTGGTGATGCTATAGATGCTTTTGTACTTTTGAAAGATCAAAATGTAAATACGGACACAATAAAAGGAGCATTATATAAAATATTTATATACCCATTTTTTGTTCCTTGTTTAGTTGTAATTATATTTTTCTTTGTTCCAATAAGTTCAAGATCACTTAATATATCTTTTTTTAGTTTTAGTGCTGTCTTGTCTACATTGATAGTATGGGCAATATTATTTGCGTTGGTTGAGTTGTCAAATAATAAAACAATACCAAGTGAAATAGGGATAGTTTTACCGATAATAATTCTTTTCATAATTGCAATAAGGCAATGGCTAAAGTATCGTTTATCAGCATAACCAAAATATAAGCACTATTTAGATAGAATAAGTAAAAATATATTTGGAAATTTTATGATAAACTTTAAAGAATTAGCAAACAAATACAAAACTCCTCTGTATATTTATGATTTAGATCATATGACTACACAATATACTCAATTAAAAGAAGCATTTAAAGCTAGAAAATCTATCATGGCTTATGCAGTAAAAGCAAACTCTAATCTTAGTGTTGTTAAACATTTCGCAGATTTAGGTGCTGGTGCTGATTGTGTTTCTATTGGGGAAGTTCGTCGTGCATTTTTAGCAGGTGTACCATCTTATAAAATTATTTTTTCTGGTGTTGGTAAAAATGATGATGAGATTCGTGAAGCTATTGAGAGAGATATTTTATATATAAATGTTGAGAGCGAAGCTGAACTTGGTCGTGTTGAGATGATAGCAAAAGAGTTAGATAAAAAAGCTAGAATCAGCATAAGAGTAAACCCAAATATCGACCCAAAAACACACCCTTATATCTCAACAGGTTTACATGATAATAAATTTGGTGTAGATTTAGATAGTGCTAAGAGAATGTATATTAAAGCTAATAACTCTGAAAATTTAGACCCTGTTGGAATCCATTTTCATATCGGTTCACAATTAACAGAGCTTAAACCTATTTACGAATCAGCTGAGATTGTAGCTGATTTAGTTCGTTCATTAACAAAAATAAAAATTGAACTTAAATTTTTTGATGTTGGTGGTGGACTTGGAATCAAATATGATGATGAAATAACTATCTCACCTTACGATTATGCTCAAGCAGTTTTAAGTACATTAAAAGGGCTTGATTTAACAGTTATTTGTGAACCTGGTAGATTTTTAACTGCTAATGCTGGTTATTTTGTATCTAAAGTTCTTTATGAGAAACAAAATGGTGCTAAAAAGTTTGTAGTTGTTGATGGTGCTATGAATGACCTTCTTCGCCCAGCTTTATATAGTGCTTACCATAAGATAGAAGCTATTACAGAATCTACAAGCGAACCTAGAGAGGTTGATATTGTTGGTCCAGTTTGTGAAAGTGGTGATTTCTTTGCAAAAGATTATAAACTTCCAGAATTAGCACATAATGATTTAGTTGTTGTTCATAGTGCTGGTGCTTATGGCTTTGGTATGGGTAGTAACTATAATACTCGTGGAAGAAGTGCAGAGGTTGCTTTAGTTGGTGGAGAAGATAAACTTATCCGTAGAAGAGAAAAATTTGATGATTTAATCGCTCTTGAAAAAGAATTCTTAGATTAGGATTTAAAAGTGTATTTCATAGATGTTCAAGGCACTCTAATTAGTGATAATGATAAATCAGCAATTAGAGGAAGTATAGAGTTTATAGATATGCTAAATATGGAAAAAATTCCTTATATGGTTGTAACAAATAACACTAAAAAATCTAGTGAAAATTTTTATGACTTTTTACAAAATCAAGGTTTTAATTTTGGTTTTGATAAATATCTTGACCCTTTGATGCTTTTAGAATCTAGAGTGAAAAAAGATGCTGTAGCTGCTTATGGAGCAAAAGAGTTTTTAGATACTTTAGTAACTATGGGTTATAAACTAGATTATGAGAATCCAAAAACAGTTTTAGTTGCGATTAAAGAGGATTTTAATGCTGATGAGTATGCTCAAATGATAGATTTTTTACTATCTGGTGCATCTTTGGTTGGTATGCATGAAACATCTATATATGCTAAAAATTCTAAAAGGTACCCTGGCGTTGGGGCAGTTTTAAAGCTTCTGGAGTTTGCTACATCAGTTTCTTATGATGTTGTAGGTAAACCTAGTGTCTCATTTTATAATGAAGCTTTAAAACTTCTTCAAACTCAAAAGCAGGATGCTAAGTTTTGTGATATTGAGATGATTAGTGATGATGTTAAAGGTGATTTAGGTGGAGCTAAGGAGCTTGGGATGAAAACAACATTTGTAACAAGTGGAAAATATAAAACTGAAGAAGAGATAGTTCCATTTTTGAAAAATGAGTTAAAACCAAATTCTGTATATGCTGATATGCAAGATATACTTTTAGATAGATTCCATAGTGAAAAGGGGAAATAGATGAAAACTTTAGATGATTGTAGAGTAGCAATTGATTCGATTGATAATGAAATTTTAGAACTTCTTAATAAAAGAATGAAAGTTGTTGAAAGAGTTGGTGAGATTAAGCACGACTCTGGTGGAGCAATTTATAGACCGGAGAGAGAAAAGGCTATTATTGAAAGACTTACAAAAGATAGTAAAGAATCTAATGGGCTTTTAAACGGCAGTGCTATAGAAGCTATATTTTTAGAGATATTTGCAGTATCGAGAAATTTAGAACTTCCTGAAAAAATCGCTTATCTTGGACCTGAGGGTACATTTACTCATCAAGCAGCTGAAAGTAGATTTGGTGCTATGAGTGATTACTTATCACTTAGTTCTATCCACTCTGTATTTAAAACATTGGAATCTGGTCGTGCTAAGTTTGGTGTTGTTCCTATTGAAAACTCTAAAGATGGAATCGTTGGTGAAACATTAGACCTTTTAGCTAAAAGTTCTGTAAAAATTGTTTCAGAATTATATATGCCAATCCATGCTTCATTTGCTACAAAAGCAAAAAAGTTAGAAAATATAACTAAAATATACTCTAAAGATAAAGGTTTTGGACAGTGTAGAGAATTTTTATCTGAACACGGTTTTATTAATGTAGAACAGATTCCAGTAGAATCAACTGCTAAAGCTGCTATCTTAGCATCAGAAGATGAAAATGCAGCTGCTATATGTTCACACATTGCTGCTAAATTATATGGTGTTCCAACAATGTTTGAAAATATTGAGGATGAACACGATAGTTCAACTCGTTTCGTGATTCTAAGTGATTTTAAAAATGCTGTAAGTGGAAATGATAAAACTTCGATTCTTGTTAGACTAAAAGATGCTGTTGAAGCTGGTTCGTTAGTTCATTTTTTACAAGATTTTGATGATGAAAATATAAATTTATCTAAGATAGAATCTCGCCCATCAAAAGATAAAGGTGGTTTTGGTTACTGGTTTTATATAGATTTTTATGGTCACATAGATGAGCAAAGAATCCAAAAAGTTTTAAGTAAACATAATGGTGAAGTTACTTGGCTTGGAAGTTATGTAAAGGGTGAAGATTGAAATTTAATAAAAAATTAGAAAGTATAAAAACTTATGAAGCTGGAAAGCCTATAGAGTTAGTTGTTCGTGAGTATGGAATCGAACCAAAAGATATAATTAAACTTGCTTCAAATGAGAATCCTTATGGTTGTTCACCAAAAGTTCAAAAAGCAGTTGTAGAAATTGTATCAAATATGGCACTTTACCCTGATGATTCTATGAGTAAGTTAAAAACAGCACTTAGCAGTAGATTTAAAGTAGATGATAGTAATCTTATTATTGGTTCAGGAAGTGATCAAGTTATAGAATTTCTTATGCATGCAAAAGCAGATTCTAACTCTAAGATTCTTATAAATAGTGTAACATTTGCTATGTATGAAATTTATGCTAAACATGTTGGTGCTGAAATTATAATAACTTCATCACAAGAACATAATTTAGATGAGTTTTATAAACTATATCTTGATGAAAAACCATCAATCATATTTTTATGTACACCAAATAATCCAACAGGTGATGCTATAGATTCTAAAGAGATGTTTGAGTTTATAGCTAAAATAGGTTCAGATACTTTAGTTGTAGTTGATGGAGCATATATGGAATATGCTTCTTTTGCTGATGAGAGTAAAAAAGTTCAACCAAAAGAGTTAGTAGAAAAATTTGATAATGTTATATATCTTGGTACATTTTCAAAAGCTTATGGTCTTGGTGGTATGAGAGTTGGTTATGGTATATCTAACTCTAAAATCATTAAAGAGTTATATAAACTTAGACCACCATTTAACATAACAACTTTATCACTTGAGGCTGCAAGTGTAGCTTTGGCAGATGAAGAATTTGTTACTAAATCTATATCTCTTAGTTTTGATGAGATGAAAAGATATGAAGAGTTTGCTAAAAACAACAATATAACTACTATAAAAAGTTATACAAATTTTATCACTTTATGTTTTAGTGATGAACAAAACTCTATAGATATAGCAAATAAGCTTCTTACAAAAGGGATGATAGTTAGAGATTTAAGTGGTTATGGGATGAATGCGATTAGAGTTACTGTAGGTACTGCAGAACAAAATAGTCGTTTTTTTGAACTAATGTTAGAGCTTATATAGTTTAATAAAATAGTTGGAAGTTAATGGATTTTAAAGCACTTTTCTCACAGTTATCTGTACTTTATGCTAAATTAACTAAACAACAAAAGATTATTATTGGTGTTGCTATTGTCGGTATAGTTGGATTTATTATCTTTTTAGTTGTCTTTACTACTAAAAAAGAGACTAAATATGAGGTTCTTTTTGAAGCTTTAAGCTCTGAAGATGCTGCTAAAGTTGTAACTCAGTTAGAGCAAGAGGGAACACCTTATCAATTGCTTGATAATAATGTGATAATGGTTCCTAAAAATGTTGTTTATAAACAAAGAATCTCTATTGCTGCTTCCCAAGGTATCACAAAAGATAAAGATGGTGTAGGTTTTGAACTTTTTGATAACCAAGAATTTGGTGCTACAAGTTTTGACCAACAGATTAAACTTCTTCGTGCTAGAGAGGGTGAACTTTCCCGTACTATTAATGCTTTAACACCAATAGAGAGTGCTAGTGTAAGTTTAGCTTTACCAAAAGAAACACTTTTTGTATCGAAACAATTATCGCCAACAGCTTCTGTAATGGTTAGTTTGGTTGAGGGGATGGTTTTAACATCTAAACAAGTTCGTGGTATAAAAAATTTAGTTGCATCAGCAATTCCAAAAATGAGTCCTAAAAATGTTACTCTTATAAATGCTTCTGGTGAAACATTAGGTGATGATGATGAGATGGCTCAAATGGGAGAACTTTCAGCAGTACAACAAAAATATAAAACTAAACAAGAGAAAAAAAAGCAACAAAAAATACTTCAGGTTATTGCTCCATTTGTAGGTGGATTAGATAAAGTTGTTGCACAAGTAACAATAGAGTATGATTTTTCAATTAAAAATTCAACTTCTGAAACTTTTGATCCTGAAAATGTGGTAAGAAGTGAACAAATTTCAGAGGAAAAAAGAGAGGGTGGTGCTCCAGAAGTTGTTGGTGGAGTACCTGGAACTGTTAGTAATATTGGTCCCGTTCAAGGTCTAAAAAGTAACCTTATGAGAGAAAAATATGAAAAGAATGAGGGAACTACCAACTATGAAGTTGGTAAAACAGTTTCAACAACAAAATCTCAGTTTGCTAGAATCAAAAGAATTACAGCTGCTGTTATAGTTGATGGAAAATATAAATTTAAAATTGGTGAGGATGGTTCTGCTACAGATATAGCAGAGTATGAACCACTTGGAGAATCTGATTTAGATGCTTTAACTTCATTAGCTAGTCGCTCTATAGGGATAGATGATACTCGAGGTGATCTTATTAGTGTAAAAAATTTACAATTTAAGAGAGAGGGCATATCTGCTGGAGCTGATGGTGTTTCTAAAGCATTGGCATTTAGTGAAATCTATTTAGCCCCTTTTTCAAATCTATTTAAGTATATTTTTGTACTTTTATTACTTTTTATTGTTTATAAAAAAGTTATATCTCCATTTGCAGAGAAGATGCTTGAGGTATCGAAAGATGAAGAAGAATTAGCTAAACCAGTTTTAGATATTGATGAAGATGAAGATGAAGATTTAGTTGAAAAAGTTCAAGCTATGCGTAAGAAAGTTGAAGATCAGCTTGGTGTTGGTGATGGTTTTAATGAAGATGACCTTAAACATGATGTATTATTGGAAAAAGTAAAAACTATGGCAGAAGATAATCCAGAAGAGATTGCAGCCTTAATTGAAGCACTTCTTAGTGAAGAAGCAGAACAACCACCTGAACCTAAAAAAGGATAGTAGATGAATTTATCACCGACACAACAAGCTGCTTTTGATGAGATGAGTATGGCAGAAAAAGTTGCTATATTATTTATTCAAATTGGTGAAGATAATACAGCTGCAATATTTGCTAATTTATCAGTTGATGCAATTACAGAGATATCTAAATTTATTGCAGGTGGTAAAACAATTGATAAAGCAGTTGCAACTGTTATTTTAGAAGAGTTTCATGCAATTTTCCATTCTGGTCAATATTTGACAACGGGTGGTTTGGAGTATGCAAGAGAGTTACTTTATAGAACTTTAGGACCGGAAGAGGCTAAAAGAGTTTTAGATAAACTTTCTAAAAGTATGCAAAATACTCAAAATTTTGCTTATCTTTCTAAAATTAAGCCACAGCAACTTTCAGATTTTATTGTTAATGAACATCCACAAACAATTGCTTTAATTTTAGCACACATGGATGCTACTGAAGCTGCTGATACAATTCACTTTTTTCCTGATGACTTACGAAGTGAAGTTGCTATGAGAATGGCAAGACTTGGAGATATTTCACCTTCTGTAATTAAAAGGGTTTCAGCTGTTCTTGAATCTAAACTTGAATCTCTTGCTTCATACAAAGTTGAAGTTGGTGGACCTCGTGCAGTTGCAGATGTATTTAACCGTCTTGGTGCAAAATCATCTAAAGCTACATTAGCTCAGATTGAGCAACAAGATGAAGAGTTAGCAACTCTAATTAAAGATATGATGTTTACATTTGAAGATATTGTTTCTCTTGATAAAATAGCTATTTCAGAAACTCTAAAAGCAGTTGATAAAGCTGAATTGATGCTAGCACTTAAAAGTTCTCCAGCAGAACTTAAAGAAAAGTTTTTCTCTGCTATGTCTGAGAGAGCTAGAGAAGCATTTGAAGAGGAGATGCAATTCCTTGGTGCTGTTAAGATGAAAGATGTTGAAAATGCTCAAAGAAAAATTGTTGAAGCTGTAAATGGACTTGCAGAATCTGGAGCAATTCAGATGGGTTCAACAGAAGAGATGATTGACTAAATATGGCAACTGTTATCTCTAAAGAGTTTATAGATGAACATAGAATTGATAAATATAGTTTTAAAGTTTTAGCTATTGGTTCAAATACTCAAAATAATAGTGAAACATTTCAAAAAACTTCTATAGTAAAAGAAGAGTTTTCTGAAAAAAGTAATCCGGGAAGAAGAACAAGTGATTCTAATGAAAATAAAATAGATGCTAAAGATAAACTTATAGAATCTTTGATGCAAAAAACAGATGAGATGTCATCTAATTTTATTAAATTACAGATGAAATTAGAGCAAAAAGAGGAAGAGTTTGATAGAGAGGTAGCTAAAGTTAAAGAGCAATCATTTAGTGATGGTGTGCAAGCTGGTATTAAAAAAGCGACAGAAGATGGTGTGAATAGTATAGCAAATAGTGTATCTCAATTTTCATCTTCAGTTATGACATTAGAAAATAGTGCAAAAGAGTTTGAAAGTGCTTTAGATGGGATTAAAGATGGATTAATGATGGCAGCTATCGATATTTCAAAAGAGGTTATTGGGATTGAACTCTCTCAAAATTCTAGTGAAATAGCAAAACTTTTAGGTGATGAGTTGATTAAAGAACTTCAGAGTGCATCAAAAATTACACTTAGAGTTAATCCTAAAGACCATGGAGCTATCTCTGAACATGTTGGTTCATTAGAACATATAGAGATTTTATCAGATAGTGCAGTAAATGAGGGTGGTGTTGTTGCCATTAGTGATGCGGGAAATATAGATTCCCAAATTTCAAAAAGATTTGAAAGAGTAAAAAAAGCAGCTTTAAGTGAGTAAAATATATGAATATTAAGTCAAAAACTATACCTGAATTAGAGATTCTTTGTAATGATATTAGAGATAAAATTTTAAAGGTTGTTAGTAAAAATGGTGGACATCTTAGTTCTACATTGGGTGCAACAGAATTAATTGTTGCTATGCACAAGGTTTTTGATTCTAAAAAAAATCCATTTATATTTGATGTTTCTCACCAAGCTTATGCACATAAATTACTAACAGATAGATGGGATGATTTTGATTCTCTTCGTCAATTTAATGGTTTATGTGGATATACAAAACCGAGTGAAAGTGATGATGACTATTTTGTAGCTGGTCATAGCTCAACTTCAATATCTTTAGGTGTTGGTGCTGCTAAAGCTATTGCTTTAAAAGGTGAGGAAGAAACTCGTATCCCTGTAGTGATGATTGGTGATGGCTCTATGACTGCTGGTATGGTTTATGAAGCTCTTAATGAGTTAGGTGATAGAAAATACCCTATGATTATTATACTTAATGATAATGAGATGAGTATAGCTAAACCTATAGGGGCATTGAGTAGGATGTTAAGTTCTGCTATGGCTGGTTCATTTTACCAAAAATTTAAAAAACATACTGAAAATTTTGTAGATAATTTTGGTGATGGTGCTCACTATGTAGCTAAAAAAATGGAAGAGAGTTTAAAACTTATCACTCCTGGTATTATGTTTGAAGAGATGGGAATCGATTATATTGGTCCTATTGATGGGCATAATTTAGAGCAACTTATAGATATTTTACAAAAAGCAAAGAATCTAAAAAAACCTGTTATTATACATGCTCAAACTCTTAAAGGTAAGGGTTATAGTATAGCAGAGGGTAAAGAGGAAAAATGGCATGGAGTTTCCCCTTTTGATGTAAATGATGGTAAAGCACTTAAAAAACCATCTACTAAAAGTGCTACTCAAATCTATACAGATGCTTTAATGAAACTTGCTAAAGAGAATGAAAAAATAGTTGGAGCAACTGCTGCAATGCCTAGTGGAACAGGTCTTAGTGAACTTATGGAGTGTTATCCAAATAGATTCTGGGATGTGGCTATTGCTGAACAACATGCTGTTACAAGTATGTCAGCTTTAGCAAAAGAGGGTTTTAAACCATTTTGTACTATATACTCTACTTTTTTACAAAGAGGCTATGACCAAGTGATTCACGATACTTGTCTTATGGATTTACCAGTTGTTTTTGCCCTAGATAGAGCAGGGATAGTTGGAGAAGATGGTGAAACACATCAGGGTGTTTTTGATATATCTTTTTTAAGAGCGATTCCAAATATGACACTTTTTGCTCCAAGAGATGAAAAAAGTTTTCACCAAGCTATGAAGTTTGCATCTGAGTATCAACACCCTTGTTCTATTAGGTATCCAAGGGGTTCTTTTATTGAAACATCATTACCAGAATCTACACCTTTTGAGTTAGGAAAATCTCAACTTCTTCAATCAGGTGATGATGATATTTTATTTATAGGTTATGGAAATGGTTTAGGTCGTGCTTATGAAACAGCTAAATTTTTAGATAAAAATATAGCAGTTTTAGATTTAAGATTTGTGAAACCGCTAGATGTAACTATGTTAAAAGATTTAGCAACAAAACATAAAAAATGGTTTATTTTTTCAGATAGTTCAAAAGCTGGTGGAGTTGGTTCTGCTATTTTAGAGTGTTTATCTGAAGAGAAAATCATAGATATTCAAATTAAAAGTTTTGAGTATGGAGATGAGTTTATAACTCATGGTAATACAAAACTTATAGAAGAATCTTTAGGACTTTTACCTACACAATTGGCAAATAAAGTAGCTGATGTCATATAGCTTTAAATCTTCAACAGATAGAGAAAAGAGTAATGCTTTAAAGTATAAATTAAGAGAAGAACTATTTAAAACTACAGATATAATTCCTGTATGGGTTGCTGATATGGATATTGATACTCCTGATTTTATTTTAGAATCTGTAAAAGAGAGATTAAAACATCCGATTTTTGGTTATGAAGAGGTACCTAAAAGTGCTTTTTTATCTCAAATAGAATGGATGAAAAAAGAGCATAATTTTAGATTTTTAGTTGAAGATATACTTTATTCACACTCGGTTGTTGCTAGTATGAGTGTAGCTATTGAAGCTTTTAGTGAAGTTGGTGATAAAGTGATAGTTCAAACACCAGTTTATCCACCATTTTTCCATACGGTTTTAAATTCTAAAAGAAAACTTTTAAAAAATCAACTTAAAGAACTAGAATCTGGAAAGTATAGTTTTGATATAAATGATTTGAAATCAAAAATAGATAAAGATACAAAATTATTATTACTTTGCTCACCTCATAACCCTGTTGGTAGAGTATGGAGTAGAGAAGAACTAGAAGCAACTTTGGAAGTTTGTTTAGAAAATAATATAGTTGTATTTTCAGATGAGATACATTCAGATTTAGTTTATGAAGCAAATCAACATATACCTTTTGCTTCACTTTCTCAAAAAGCTAGAGAGATAACTATAACAGCTTTAGGGGTTGGAAAGACTTTTAATATGGCCGGATTTTCTATGAGTACAGTTATAATTCCAAATGAAAATTTAAAAAAAAGATATAAAAAAGTTTATGATAGAATTCACTTTGCAGAGGGAAGTATTTTATCCCATATAGCTTTTGAATCAGCATATAAAAATGGTAAAGAGTGGTTAGAAGATTTAAAAATACATCTGTATAAAAATTTTAAAATGATAGAAAAAGTATGTGATAAATATCCTAAACTTATTAAGGTAATACCTATAGAAGCTACATATTTGGCTTGGTTAGATTGTAGAGGAATGGGACTTAAAGATAAAGAACTAAGAGATTTTTTTATAAATGATATAAAGCTTGGTTTAAATGCTGGAATTAGCTTTGGCAGAGAGGGAAGTGGATTTATGCGTTTGAATTTTGCTCTCTCTTGTGCTAAAATGTCGGAAGTTATTCTAAGATTAGAAAACGGATTAAAAAATAGGGATAAAATTTGAGTGGATTTGATTGGGATGAATTTAAAGAGTATAAGAAATACAATAGAAAAAATGATAAATTAGAGTTAGCTATAGATTTTATAAAAAGTTATTATAATATTCAGAGTGCATCTTCAATATTTGAAATATTAGTAAATGATGAAATTGGAAAAATGATGTTGGAAAAAAGAGAAATTTCAACACCTGAAGGACTAGAGAACTTTATGTTTTTATCATGAAAATTTCTTTAGATAAAATAGAAAATTTTTTAGATAATCATCATGTTTTAAGTTTAGCTACCTCTTATGGAAAAGAGGTTAGTGTGTGTAGTTTATTTTATGTTTTTTTAAAAGATGAAATCTCTTTTATTATCGCTAGTAGTGATGAAACTAATCATATATCGCATATAAAAGAAAATAAAAATATTGCTGGAAATATTGTTCTTGAAACTAAAACAGTTGGTAAAATTCAAGGTGTTCAGTTTAAAGGTGAATTTTTAGAACTAAAAGATTCTAAACTTAAAGATTTATATTTTAAAGCTTTCCCTTATTCTAAGTTATTAAAACCAAAACTTTGGCAAATAAAAGTAAATTATTTTAAAATGACAGATAATAGACTAGGATTTGGTAAAAAAATTATTTGGGAGGATTCTTCTCAATAAACATAGTACATTCTGTCCCACTACTTTGAAAAACTACCATTGATGGTATTTGTGGTGATTTAAAACCATAAGCTTTACATCCATGAGGTTGTTTAGGTTTCCAAGTTACAAAATAATATTGACATCTTCTACAATTAATTCTTTTCATAAATCTCTCTTTTTAAGTGTGAAATACTACCATATTAGATAAAATAAGCGAATTAAATTTAAAATATATTGGATATAAAATGGATAAAATATTATTAATGTTACAACTACAGGCTCAACTAAATGATGCTACAAATGGAGAAAACTGGACAAATGGTATCACTAAAAATGGTAAAACTATTAATTGGAACCGTTGTATCTATATGGAGTGTGCTGAGATGATAGATTCTTTTTCATGGAAACATTGGAAAAGTATAAATCAAGAGCCAGATTGGGACAATTTACAAATTGAAGTTGTTGATGTTTGGCACTTTATTATCTCTTTAGCAATAGAGAATTACTCTAAAGAGTTAAAAGGTGGAATCGAAGATTTAGCTGTAAATATTTCTCTTTTAGAATCATTTAGTAGAGTTGATACAACAAATACACTTTTTGCTACACAAGATGAAGTGATAGCTAAAGTTGAAAATGTGATGAGATTGGTTCTTTCTCAAAATAGTTTAGAATTAGAAGAGTTGATAAATGAATTTTTTGATTTAGTGATTATGAGTGGTTTAGATTTAAAATCACTTTATAGATTATATGTTGGTAAAAATATTTTAAATCAATTTCGTCAAGATAATGGCTATAAAGATGGAACTTATATAAAAGTTTGGGATGGTGAAGAGGATAATGTAATTATGAAAAGAATTTGGGAAGAAGATTCAAATATTAAACCAGATATACTTTTTAAAGAGTTGACTAAACTTTACCTTGCAATAAATAAGAGTTAATAGTTGAGTGAAGTTTTAAGAGTTAAGAATTTATCTTTTGGTTATGAAAAAAATAAATTACTTTTTAATGATTTTTCTATAACTCTTAAAAAAGGTGAGATTAAAGCTATCGTTGGTGAGAGTGGAGTTGGTAAAAGTACACTTTTTGAATTGATTTTAGGTAACTTAAAACCATTGTATGGAAGTTTAGAATCTGCTAAATCTTCACAAGTTTTTCAAGATCCATATAGTTCATTTCACCCAAGTTATACACTGTTAAATCAGATAAAAGATGTTTCATCTTTAACTGATTTAGATTCTATATTAGAATCTATAAATTTGGATTATAAGTTACTATTAAAACTTTCTCATCAATTATCTGGTGGTCAACTTCAAAGAGCTTCTATACTTAGAGCTATTCTTATGAAACCAGATTTACTTTTACTAGATGAACCAACATCAGCACTTGATAATGTTATTCAGTTAGATGTTATGAAGATGTTAATGAAAAACTTAGATAAGATGGGGATGCTTCTCATAACACACGATATTGATTTAGCTAGATGGTGTGCTGATGAGATTATAGAAATTTAATTGTTTATAGCTTTTAATGCTTGAGATAAATGGTTTGGATCAAGTGTAAATTCATTCATTAATTGTATAAATTCTTCAGGTATATCCTTTACTACATTACCTTTTAAATCAACTAAATTATTTACAATATGATTAGCAACACATAGTTTTCTTAACTCTATAGGAGCATCTTTAGGGTAATCACTGTATTCAATTATATCTACAATTTCAGAAGATAATTTCCAGTATCTTAATATTTGAGCACTAATGTTTGATGTAGTGGTATGAAGTAAAGATTCTTCAGCATATTTTATATCAAAAGCTGAACATAACTCTATAAATTTATCATCAATATCTAAACTAATTAACTCTTTTGATATAAGAAGCTGACCTATATTACTAAGTAAAGCTGTTGATGATAAGATAGATAAATCAGAAATAGATTCTTTTGAATACCATTTCAACATCAAAGATAATCGTTGCATAGATATATTAGAAAATATATCTTCTGTTATATTATATGGAGATAAATCTTGATGATTTATAGAGTTATGAGTTCCACTCATTGTGAGAGCTTTAATAGCTCGTTTTCCAAATTTTATGATAGCTTGATCAACTGTTTTTAATTCAGTTGTTCCATAAATTGGGCTGTTAGCAACACTGAGAATATTTGCAGATATAATTGGATCAGATTTTATTACTTTGATTAATTCTTTTATAGCTATCTCTTCATCATCACAAATTTGCATTATTTGAAGTATAGTATTTGGTAGTGGTTGTAAAGTTTTTATAAATTCATTTATTTTTTTATTATCAACCATAATGTTACTTACTGAATAAAATATTTTAACTATAGAAAGTAATTCCCTTTCCATAATTTTACCATTAAGTGGATTCTGTAAAGTATGGCTTATACCACTATTCAATAATTTTTTTGAAGCAATAGTATTTATTTTATTAAAAACTGCAATAATTGGTAGTTTAGGATACTCTTTTTTACAAAAATCAATTATTTTGTAATTCTCTTTATCTAAATTTATAATTATAATATCGTATTGTTCTAAATTTAAGAATTTATTATTTGTATATTCTTTTAAATAGTTTACTTTTAGTGCATATTTTTTTAAAAAAGGGATGATTTTATTTAATCTTTTAGTATTCCTATCCATATATAGAATTGATAATTGTTTTAATTTGTCTATAGGCTTTATATATGATGGAGTTATTTTAATTTTGTTTACTAACTCTTGTGCTAAAGGTGGAAAGAGAGTCTCTTTTCTTTCCATAAGCTGAGAATAAATAATCATTTGGTCTTTTACTTGTAAAAGCCATTCAATTATATCATCTTGAACTACTCTTTGTGTATCTTTGAGAGAGCTGATAATAGTTTCAACTTTACAAACTAAAGTGTTTAATGGTATTAATGATAAGTAAGCACTTGTTGCTTTATATGAGTGAAAGAATCTAAAAAGAGCATCTAAACTATCTGCAACAAACTCTTTATTATCTAATGCAAGAATATGCTCTTCAATATATGGTAGTTGAAGTTCTAGTTGTTCTTTAAAAACTTCATAAACATCCCAATCATACTCTTCATTCATTACCAGTAGCCTTTTTTGATAAGATTTTCCTATATTATAGGTTATTAAACTTTAAAAAATAATTTAACTATATAAAAACCACCACCTGCCATAAATACAGTTCCAAAAGCATTTAATGAAATATTTGCTAATGCTAAAAATATATGACCACCCTCTAACAATAGAAAGCTTTCAATTGCAAATGTTGAATATGTTGTTAATGCTCCTAATATACCAGTTGAAAGAAATGATTTTGTATGTAATGAGAATGTTGTAGAGTACATAAAATAAGCGATTAATAAACCCATAATAAAGCTACCTAAAAGATTTACCCCTAATGTTCCTAATGGTAAATCGTGAGGAACTTTATGTGAGATTAGACCATTGAGGTAAGCTCTTGAAATAGCACCTATAAAACCACCACTACCTATGGCTAGGATTGTTTGCCAACTCATCATCATACACCTTTTGCATTTTAGTTCTTAACTCATTTAACCAGTTTTCATTACTTTTATCTGCTATAAAAGTATCCATAAAAATAACTTTTATTTTTCCTGGTTTATAGTAGAACCTTTTTATATCATAATACTTTGCTGTTTGGATTAAAACTATAGGTTGTACTTTTAGTTGATATTTATCAGCTACAACTTTTGCTCCACTTTTAAATGGTAACATCCGACCATTTCTTGAGCGAGTTCCCTCTGGAAACATTGTTATAACTCTACCTTTATTTAATCTATCTCTTGAGCTTTTTAAAAGTCTAATAAGTGAAGTTTTACTTTGTCTTTCTATAGGGATATCTTCGGGCATACTCATAGCTAATCCAAAAAAAGGAACATCAAAAAGCTCTTTTTTAGCAACCCATGATAAATCTTTTTTAGAGATAGTTTCCATTATCCCTATATCTAAATCACTTTGATGATTTATAAGATACATCTGAGCTGCTGGATCTTCCTCACCTTGAATCTCTGTAGAGAAGAAAGTTGTTATACGGATAATCCAAGAAGCTATTTTACGAGCATAAGGTCTAGGGATAATAGGGTATAAGATAATAGATATAGTTAATGATATAAATATTATAGTAGTGGCAATAAACCAACTAATGTGTGCAAATATCTTCATTTTTCACCCAACCAATTCTATCATTTTGTAATTTTACTTTTATAAAGTTCTTTACACTTCCCTCTTTAAGTAGCTTATACTCACTTGTTGTTGTTTCAAAAATAGTTCCATAATAAACAGGAAGAAGATGTATCTTACTACCTTTTTTAATACATATTGACTTTGATGGTATAGCAAGATAGCTTATATAAAATAAAGGGATAATTATTAAAAAAATATAAATATATTTTCTTCTTATTAAAAATAAAAATAAACCTATAAATGTCACTCCACCAGCAATAACTATTTTGATTTTTTCTTTAGATTGATCTTTTGGTTTTAAATCTGTTTGAGTAGTAACACTATCATCATCTACAATTATAGGGATGCTTATACTCATAAATCTATTTTGTTTAAGATTAAAGTATGAGAATTTAAATGTTTCAATTTTTTTGTTAATGATAGCATAGTAAGTTATTTTAGATAAATCAATAGAATCTGTAATAGATTCGATACCTTGTTTATAAACATTATTTAGTTTAAAGGCACTTAAATTTGACTTTTTTGCTCTTGCTGTAAAAACAATAATATTATGTTGTTGATCAAAATTTGTTGTTTTATAATCCATTATCTCAAATAAATCAGCGATAATATTTGCAAAATCTTTTTTTGGATTTAGTGTAACTACATTTATTTTAGAACCATAAATAGTAGTTTTTTTATAACTTTGTCCATTTTCTGTTATAAGTGATGCTGTTACATTTGGAAGCTTTGCATATTTAGATGTAGCTAGAAAGTAAAAAGTATCAAGATAGTATTTATCAGTCTCTTCTCTATAAGGAACTTCTGTTAAAGATTTTAGACCAGAATAGTTTGTAAACTCATAACTAATATCTTGGAAATTTTTAATTGTGGAGAGAGTTTTTATCGTGATTGGAAATATTTCACCTTTTAAAACCCTAGTTGGAATCCCTTTGAAATTAAGATATAAAACTTTTTGCTGAGGAACCTCAATAGCACTAAGATTTTCATCTATGGTGCTATTAAATTCATTAGCAAATAAAGTTATTACAAATATAAAACTAAGAGATAGTAATTTAAACACTACTTGAAAAAACCTTGAAGCATAGCTACACCATCATCTGAACCTAAAATAGATTCCATAGCTCTCTCAGGGTGAGGCATAAGACCAAATACATTTTTATCTTTATTACAAACACCAGCAATAGATTCTACACTACCATTAGGATTTTTAATCTCACCATTTTCATCAGTGTATCT
>Ga0256837_1000844_pt1 | contig 23350 bp, 37 predicted proteins | sample 4562384metaG_FD_185976 | JGI IMG/M metagenome (GOLD analysis project Ga0256837, IMG submission 185976) | Hydrothermal vent microbial communities from Guaymas Basin, Mexico - 4561-384 | ecosystem: Environmental > Aquatic > Marine > Hydrothermal vents | place: Mexico: Guaymas Basin | collected...
TGATTTAAATCATAAATGATTTTTATATGATGATAAGAAAATAGCTTAGGTGTAATATCATATATCTATATCATATATATTAAATTCGAAAAATAAATTATTGCATTAAAAAATCATTATTGATTTAAATCATAAATGATTTTTATATGATGATAAGAAAATAGCTTAGGTATAATATCATATATCTATATCATATATATTAAATTCGAAAAATAAATTAATGCATTAAAAAATCATTATTGATTTAAATCATAAATGATTTTTAATAGATGATTAGAAAATAGCTTAGGTGTAATATCATATATCTATATCATATATATTAAATTCGAAAAATAAATTAATGCATTAAAAAATCATTATTGATTTAAATCATAAATGATTTTTATATGATGATAAGAAAATAGCTTAGGTGTAATATCATATATCTATATCATATATCTATATCATATATCTATATCATATATCTATATCTATATCATATATCTATATCATATATATTAAATTCGAAAAATAAATTAATGCATTAAAAAATCATTATTGATTTAAATCATTATTGATTTAAATCATAAATGATTTTTATATGATGATAAGAAAATAGCTTAGGTGTAATATCATATATCTATATCATATATATTAAATTCGAAAAATAAATTAATGCATTAAAAAATCATTATTGATTTAAATCATAAATGATTTTTATATGATGATAAGAAAATAGCTTAGGTGTAATCGATATATGCTATCTATATATCATAAATGATTAATTAATATATTATAGAAATTATTATTAAATAAAATACAGGAATGTAAGATGAAGAAAATTAAAAAATCGGAAGATGATTTTAAATCAGTAGAAACACCAGAGGTTTATTATATGACAAATGTAATAGAGGATATTAAAAACTTAAATATTAAAAACTTTAACTATATAATATTCGAAGAGGATCTAGATAATATGTCTAAGGCAGATTTTAATTACTTTTTAAAAGAAGAATTGAGCCCTATCATATATAAGATGAGAGATAAATTAGATATTGATATAGATCTTATATATTCTTCTAATATTGGAGCTCAACAGATATATGTTAAAAATGTAGTTAGATTTATAATGAATACATTACCTTATATTTATTTAAGAGGATATATTGATACATTAGAAATGGAAAACTATCATGATATCTTAGATGATTTAAAAGTTAATACTATTGATAAAATGATACTTCGTATTCAAGAAGCATCTAAACAATACTCATCATTTAATGATATTATGAATGGATTAGAAGATAATCTACCAAATGATAAGAAAAAAGAAAACTTTAATGATATGTTAGCATTATTAGATACATCTACTCAAGCAGAAAAACGCCTATTACATTACCAAGAAGAAATAATTGATAATAGCTCATCAGAAGGATTGTTTGAATTATTAAAAATATATCTAAATAAAGATCGAGATAATATTATAATATAGAAATAACAATATTATTTCCATAGTGAAATATAATATATCTCTTGATATAGTCAAAATATATGGTAGATTAATTGAGAAATAAAACATTATACCATAGAAATAAATATATCAAGAGACAATACTTTATCGAAAACTAAAGTATATTTGCATTAATGGTAATGTAATTAAGTCTATGTGTTAATTGAAAAATTAACTTATATTGTTAAGATCAATAATGATTTTAATATAAAAAGGAGATAGAATGTTAAAAGCAAAATATACTCGAGATGATAAAAGCTCGAGATCAGAAATAATAAATGTTGAGATAGTAGATGATATGGTCCGATTAGAAGAAGAAAAAAAATGTGGAGGAAACTATGGAGATAAGAGATATAGCTAGATAGCTATATCTCTTTTTTATTCTTTAAAATTTTTAATATAGAAATAATATTTTATTTTCCCTTAATAAATACAATATATCTCTTAATATTCTACATAAAGAATTGAGAAATAAAACATTGTACTATAGAAATAAATATATTAAGAGACGATGCTTTATCGAGAAATAAAGTATATTTGCATTAATGGTAATGTAATTAAGTCTAATAAAAAACTAATATAAATTAGTTTTTGTTGATTCTATTAATTTAATAGAATCTAATTTAGTTACAATAGTGTAACGAAAAAGGAGATATAATGAAAGATTTAGAAGAATTGGTGGTAAAATTTAAACCATCAAAAGTAAAAGGTAACAACATGTTACCTTTTACTGCGTTTAATAATGGTAAAGTTGCTCTGGTTTATGACCAGAGTGATCTTACCAATGAAATGATTAAATCAGGTGAACACCTGGTTTATGTCGCGGAAGAAGGTAGCAGTGTATATCACTGCTACCTTTCTTATGAGACTGCATTAGAGCAGTCTCATAAAGCTAAAAAGAAAACGTATGAGCCTAAAAAGCCGCATACGTCTTCTCATACGTCTTCTGATAATTCAGAAGAAGAAGACTTATCCACATTAGATAAGTCACATCAAATGGTTATATTGGAGCGAAAGCTCAATGTAGCTATTAAAAATCAAACTTCTAGTTTGACTGCTTTAGATGCAGCCAAACTAGAAAATAAATTAGCTAACATTAAGTTAGTTAATTTAAGATCTGACATCAAGCAATTATTGGCAGATGAAGCAGCTGCAGAAGCAGCTGCAGCTGAAGAAGTTAAAAAAAAAGAAGAAGCTCGAAAGAGCTTCGATACTGATGGATGGATCAGTGGAATGTCTTCAGTTGTAACAACTGAAGACCAAAGAAATAACCTGTTAGCAACAGGTTATTTCAAACTAACGGAGACAATGTCGTCTCCGTTAGGAGTATCATATGTATTGCAATATGTATGATAATACAATCGTCCTCGACGAGGACGATTGGGATATGGAATACTAGAGTTTATTTACGTATGGAAATATAATAATTATTTCTATAGTAAATATTAAAAATGTGATAGCTGAAATGCTATCTAATCATGAATATTTTTTATTGTAAAAATATTTTAAAAGGAAAATTAAAATGAGTAGAAGACAATCGCCTGGAGCACCAGAAAAGATAACACCAATGATTTATAATCAAATTATAGAATTTGCTATGAAAGGTTATAGTAAATCTAAGATTTGTGAAGAATTAAGTATCACTAAATATTTATTTAATAAATTTTTGAATGGAGAGGGTGTTTATCGTAAATATATCCTAACAATCAAACATAGTAGTTTAATTGAACGATTAAATACAACTGAACGATTAAATCGTTCAAAACGATTATCATCTAATGCAAACCTTATATTTAATGATGATGTAATAAATCAAATGACTTTGCTTGTGGTAAATAAGAAATTTATAAAAACTGAAGTTTGTGATGAATTAGGTATTAAAATAAAGACACTTAGATTATTTCTAAGAGGAGATGGTGTGTATAAATCTCTAATTAAAACGGATATACACAAACAATTAGTTTTAAAATTTAAAGAAAATGAAAAAAAAAGAAGAGAGAAAACAAAACAAAAAAAGTTGAAAAATAAAGAGAAAGAAAGAAAATTATTTAAAATAACAGAAAGTAAAGATGTTATAAAAAATGATTTTTGTATATCTGAAAATCAACCGGATACAAAATTTATAATTTACCAATTGATTGGTAAGATATTAAACACTAATTTATTCTTATCAGAAATTGATAAGCATTTAATGAAAATAGACCAATTAAATTGTAATTATAATTTAATCGATAATTCAATACAATTGATAAATGATGCAGCTTTAATTGTATTTAATTTATTAAATGGCCAAAAGGACATAGAGGCAATAAAATTGGAGTTATTAAAATAAAATCATTATGGATTTAAATCCATAATGATTTTTAATGTGATGATTGAAAATATCATCTAATTTTATATCAAGGAGATAAAAATGTTAAAACCGATAGTTAATATATATAAAAAAGAGAAATTCTTTTTTTTATATAAAAATAATGATTTTGTTCGATTTAGTAAATCAGATGGTAAATTTATAGATAATAATGGAAATGTAATTTCAGATTCTGAAATTACATATAATGCTATTATAGGCAATATATCAAAGATTTTATTATGAAGAGATTAATTGATGAATCAAATGATTTAAATGATTTAAAATTTTTAAATAAAAAAATTAAAAAATTAGAAGAGGAACTTATATTTGCTTTAGCAAAAAGACGATTAGTAATGATAAGAAAATTGTCATTACTTAATGATTCAAATGGTGAATCGTTAATGGAACATAAAATTGAAGTAATTTCTATGGCTTTAAATATTACAAATAAAGAAGCATATGATTCTTTAAGATCAGCTCGTCATAAGTTGACTAATAATATGAAATTGGGAAGTTTATACAAATGGGCAAATGTATCATCAGGTGGAGATACATTTACATTAACACGAAGAGATGTTGATTATAACACAGGAGCATGGTAATGGAAACAAAATCATTATTGACACAAGATCAGGAAAGTCAATTAAGAAAAGAAGATGTAAATTTATATCTTCTTTTATTATTGGAACGAAGAAAAATTCAGCTTTTAGAAGAGAAAATAAAAAAATTAGGAGATTGGATTAAAATTAAAGAGCTTATAAAAGATATGAGCTCAAGTAAAACTTATGATGTTGGTAACTGTAATATCGCATCATTAGTTCAAATGGATGCATCAAATGTTGATAAAATTTTTAATGGTTCTATTAGAAAATTAAAAAATCCAATAGTAAATAAAAAATTACGTTATTTTTTAAATATACCAGCTCCTAGACTAGCTGGAGATTTTAATAATCAATCATCAATTATATATTGATGATTGTATAAGGAAATATAAATGAAATTAAAAAGAAAACAGAAAAAAGAAGAATCAAAAAAAATATCAAATAGGATTAAAATCATAAATGATTCTTTTACTATTGATAAAAAAAGACAATTAATCAATATGATTATGAAATAACATCTATTTTTTATTTAAAAGAATTTCCATTGTGGGTATTCAAAATGTATTATAATGAGGATCACCTCAAGTGGTACTTTATAGGTCAAATTGAAACTGCAATTGATAAGTTTAAATGGAGTTATAGTCATATTGCAGAGGAGACTATATTCTTCTTTATTGATAGACTAAGACAAATTTTAGATAATCCAAACGAAAAGGATTTTGCATATATAGAAGATGCAAGATTAGAAAAAATTGAATCAGATAAAGAATATTTAATTAATTTTAATTTAAATGAACATGTTAAATTACATATTAATAAGTTTAATTTATTATATCCTGATGATGTAGAATTAAAACTTATTGATAGTGGTAATATGATTTGGCCCAGATACAATATACATACATTATATTCTGAAGAAGTACGAAAAAATAATTGCATTACATTAAAATACAATTTAATAGCTCTTGAATATTTATTAAATAATCTTGAATTTCCTAAAGGTCATTTTACTTATATATATGATGACACATATACTGTGCTTGATAATGCACATGAAAATATTTTAGCAGGTAAATCAACAATAAGGAGCATAATTGATTCAAATTATCTATATTATAAAGAATATGATATAGATAGTGATTTAATAGTAGTTGATATATTAAAAGAAGTAATTTATTTATTGACAAATAATATCAATATGATAGATGAACAGAATTTAATAATTCATTTAATAAATCATTTTATTTCATTTTTTAATATAAAAGATGAATCAGAATATAATAAATTATATATTTCAGATTATTTAGAAAATATATCTCAATTATATTTTAGATCAGATGATGATACAAAAAGATTAAAAGATTTTAATCATAAACTAAAACGTATAAAGGAATAATATGAAAATTAATTTAAATATATCAATAGATGTTGATCTTGATAATATATCATCCGAAACTATTTCAGATACAATATCTGAAATGATATCTGATAAGTCATCACTAAAGGAGCTTTTAAAAGCTCCTATGATAGAAGCGATTAAGCATAATTATGAATTACATGAGTTATTTGAAACTCGTGAAATTATAGAATTTTTTGATAATGAGATGAAAGGTATCATCAGTGATTATATAAAAGATAATAAAGAAATAATAACAAAGCAAATTGATAAAGATTTAAAAATTATTATTAATGAAGCAATTAAAGATCATTTATAAAAAATAATATATAAAAAATGTGATAATTGAAATGTTATCTTACTATTAAATTAAAAAGGAATTAAAATGTCAATTAAAGAAAGAAAGTTAGAAAAAGTAGTTATTGAAATATTACCAGAACAACAAGCTAATATCGTAGTTGAGTATATTAAAAATCATTCAATTAGATTTGAGCAAGGAACATTATGTTCATTTAAAAATGCAAAAATATTAAAAAATATTGTAGCTGATGATAAATTTAGCTCCAAAGAGTCCAAACAATTTACTCTTGATTTAATTAAAAAAATAAAGAGTTTGTAATGGATAAGAAACAAGCAGATATAATGTACAATAATATAGTACATAGTACAATTTCATATTGTATTGATAATCAGCTTCCTTTTAGTATTAATCTTAATACTAAAAATTACAAAGATATCATTCCAGTTGATGGTGCAAATGAAGTTATTTCATTTGCAGAATGGAATCTAGAAATTGCAGAATATGATAATTATTCATTATCAACTATTTTAGTATATAATGATATTGAATATCCAATAATAATTAATTTTATTGATATTTTAGCTACTGCAAATAGTGGATTCAGTGTTGTGGCAAATCAAGCTATAATAACCGATATTGATATAATAGTAGATGAGATTGAAGCGTTATCTAATCAATTGGATAATAGAAGTCAATTATTAAATAGAAAAGCAATTGAATATGAAGAAAATAATAAGAAAGGTATTGAACATTCCAATTCAATATTAAAACTATTAAAAAAAGGAAGTATAGATGAATAAATATGAGAATAAACAATCTTTTTTAAAAAAGATTAAACATAAAATAAAATCAAATTGTAATATATTTAGCATTTCTCATAATGATCTAGATGGTTATGGAAGTACTTATTTATTAAGCAAATTTCTAGAGGTTGATGATTTATCAACTTTGAATATTGCAAATATAAATTATGGAGAGTTTATACAAACTCTAGAAACATATACAAAACAAGTAAATGAACCATTTTATTTGATAATAACTGATTTAAATTTAAAAGAAGAAGAAATTCTTTTAATTGAGAAATTGAAAAACAATTCAATTATAATTGATTGGTTAGTTATTGATCATCATATTACAGATGAGTCATCTGTAAATAGACTTGAATATAATGTTGATAAATCATTATGTGCTACAAAAGCATTATATAAGTCATTGTATGATATAGATATCTTGTTAATGACAAAATATAAAGATTTTGCTAATGTCGTAAATTCATATGATATGTGGATTAAAATTGATAGAGTAAATCATTCAATTGGAACATTAATAACATTATATATGAAAAATACTACAATTGAAGATAATTATTATAAGTTAAATTATTTTATATTCTTATTTGATATTATATTTAAAGAAGCATTTTATCAAGGTATTCCATATGCAGAATTAATATATTCAAGTTTATTATCTAATAATTTTTTAAATCCTATTTTATTACAACAGGATAATAAGGAGACTATTGAAAATTTAAAATATTATTCAATATATGAAAAATTCGCAAGATTGCATATAAATAGTTTAATGAATTATGTAAAATATAATAATAAAGAGTATATTATATTCTCAGGATTATCTACAAAGATAACACAATATATATTTGATGATTTTTTTAAACAATCAGCATATAGAGATAAAGTATTTATTGTATACAATGAAAAGAAAGGTACATTAGCGTTTAGATCAGTTAATGGTCAATCTGCTAAATTTGCAAAATTGTGTGGTGGTGGTGGGCATATTAATGCAGCCGGAGCAATGTTAGATTATAATGAAAATTCATTAGATAATCTTATTTCAAAATTATCAAAAGGTGTTATATATGAAAGAGTTTAATTCTCAAAAGATTTATTTAGGAGAAGTACAAGGTGTGCTTCACAAAGTAATAATATTGAAATCAAAATTTACAGTTGTATCATTAGAAGATACTCGCCCAATTTCAAAAAATGTTACATTTAAAACAATTGACGAACTAAAAGAACGATTTAATGTTAATGAATATGATAATTTAAAAGAATATTATATGTCACAATCATATGATAAAATGATTAAAAAAATTGATAGTGTAACTGAAAAAATCGTTGATATTGATAAATTTTCAAAAACATTTGATGATGCTTTTAATACACTTGATATAATATTTAATCAAAAAAAATAATGATGTTGTAATGATACTTTCTGGTAAAGCTATTTTAAAAGGTGATGCTATATCACTTAATGATGATGTTGTAAAAAATGCAACCTATAATGGTTATTTTATATCACCTGCTATTTATAGCAAATTAAAAAAACTACCATCACTATTATATGTAACTGAATTAAATTCAGACGCTCTAGTATCAATTAAAACTAGAGAAGGTAGAAAAATTTCAGAATCTTATCCATCATTTCTATTTAATGGTGTTGTAATACCAAAAACACATGATGTTATAAACTGGTTATTTGATGCACAGCTTATTTCGTATCCTGTACAATGGAATGAATTTCTACCAGAAATAAATAAATTAACTAGATATATTCCTAAAATGTTTCAAAACAATTTAAAGGCAGTTTATTTAGTTAATAAGTTTCAGAATCATTTATATCAAAATGATGATTCTAGAGAAGTATTAATGTTTTATAAAACATTAATACAAAATTTAAAAATCTCATATAATGAGAGATATCAAAAATTTAATAAGATGGTTGCTAGACAATCATTTATTAATGTATGTTTAGAAATAGATACTTCATGGAATACTTTAGATGCCATTTCACTTTATAATTTAAATAATTATAATATATTTAAAGATGATACATATATATCAAATGCTGAACTGGTTACTTTTTATAAGAATCCAAAAGCTAAATCTAAATTTCTTAATGAAAGCAGAGAAAAAATGTCTGCATTCATTAAAGAACAAGAAGCTGTTCAGTATAAAATTAAATTAGAAGGCGATTCTAGATTTTTAAAAGAATTAAATCAAAATGTTATTAATGCATTAGAATTATCAATTTTTAATGTAAAGACAATTCCAACGAAAAATCAGATATTAATGATCTTTATTGATAAAGATAATAATAAAAGATATTTCATCCAGCCTGTAAAGTTTGTGATGTATATTAGTAATGGTCCATCAATAATTAATAATGATTATATTGTTAATTTTGACCCACTTGTACATACACCTTTACTGATACAAAATTTAGATATACTTAGAAATTTAAAGTTTGCAATAACTGCAAATTATAAACAATTTATGAGTGTATAATATAGCACAAAATGTGTAAGCTGAAATGCTTACTTAGTTACTTAATTAAAAGGAAATAAAAATGTCTACAACAAAAAAACTACTAAATGGCTCTAATACAGAAGAAAGATTAACGATAACATTATCAAATAACGAAGAGTTGCTTGGTGATTTTGATTATTATGATTGGAAAAGTATTTCAAGATATCAGAATTTATCTGAGGAATTTATTACAAAATTCAAACACCTTGTTGATATAAATTATATATCAGTGTATCAAGTATTATCAGAAGATTTTATTAAAGAAAATTTAGACATTCTTAATATGTCTAATATTTCAAAACATCAAGTATTATCAGAAGACTTTATTAATAAAAATTTAGATATTCTTAACATTTCTAGAATTTCTAAATTTCAAGCATTATCAGAAGATTTTATCAAAGAACATTCAGAAATATTATATTGGGAACTTCTAATGTCAAATGATAAAATAAATGCAACTTTAGAAGATAAAGAATTATTCTTTAATAATAACGTATCTAAAATAGACAAGCATGCTATTTTTTATACTACAAAGTTCTCTATGGATTTTTTAAATCATTTTGTTGAAACAACTAATGATGATGATATTGATTGGGATGATATTAGCATGAACCAGATATTAACAGAAGAATTTATGGATAAATATCAAAATAAATTAGTTTGGATTGAGTTAATTCAATACCAAAAGATGTCTACTGAATTTGTAGATAAACATGCTAGTTTAATTGATTTTGATTTTTTACAAGAAAATGATCTACATATTATGATTAAATAATATAGCACAAAATGTGTAAGCTGAAATGCTTACTTAGTTACTTAATTAAAAGGAAATAAAAATGTCTACAACAAAAACACAAACTAAATTTAACAATGTAGAACTACAAGAAAGAATCGAAAGAATGGAAAATAATACAAAACACCTTATTAAAACTCCGGAGTTAATTTTATCATCAATTGATGAACATGATTTTCTTGAGGTTATTTTTGGTGTATCATCTAAGCTATTGATGACATTTGATAGAGGCGATGCAGTAGCCTACAATGATGAAGAACTTGAAGAAATTGAAGAAGCAATTAAAAGAATATCATCAATGGATGATACATTCATTAAGCTTATTTTAAGCACACTGGATATTAATTGTATGTGTGTGTATGATGGTGTATTTCGTGTAATGAATGCATTACATTTTAAAGTGTACGGTGTTAATCACAATGCCAACTGTTAAATGATTGAAAAAATTAGAGAAATTCAAGGACATCAAAGTAATATTGTAAAATTATTAACTAGATATCAAAATGAATTTTACAAATGTAAAGATCTTAGAGATCTAGAATTCAATTTTATAAATATAAAAATTGCTAAAAAGATTGTTCATGAGCATTTATCAACTAAAGATGATAAAAAAATTATTGATCAATTATTAAAAGATATTAAAGGTTAATTATAATGGATAGTTTATTATGGTATGATTATGATTTATCTAATCAACGGGATTTTGTAAAATGTATTCGACAGCTTGAAAAAGTTTGTCGAGATACATTAGAATATGATGAGTGGCAAAAAAAGTGTAAATACAAAGATAATAAAATTTGCCCAGTATGTGATGATAATTATTATGAAGTAAATTCAAAAATAGAAAGTCATCATCATCCAAAAACACTTTGGACTATAGTAGAAGAAATTGTAGAGGCTCATATGACAGCAAATACATTAGATTCTAAAACTGGACTGCAAATTACACAAGAGGTTATGGATTTACATTTATTAAATCAAGTTCATTATATTAATTTATGTGTTCATTGTCATAAGAAATTTCATAGCGGTCATCCACAGACTGTTGAGAAAATTAATATAATATTTAAGAAGAGAGAAGTTAAATGATACAAAATATTAAAAAATATTTTGATGTTCAGCAATCAAAACATGTAATTGCACTATTTTTATTAAAATCATCAACTTCGCTTAGTGAACATGTGATGATTGATGTTAATGCATCATATGAATTTATATTATATAATAAAAAATATAATGGAATATATATTAGTAAATTAGTATATTTAAATTTAATATTGCGAGGAAATTTTGATTATATGGTACATAATTTAACACTATATAATAAAGTTCGATCAATTTTATATGAATTATATTATACGAATGTTGATAATGTGGTATATAAAAAAACAATAGATAATATAAATAATATTAAACCATATAATATTAATGGTTTAATATTAGAAAAATCAAATGGGATTAAAATGATAAAAGAATTAAAATTAATTTTAAAGATTATAATTTTTTTATATGAAGAGATTATATTAGAATCTCACAATCATAACATACAGGAGCTTAAATGAACAATATAAAACAAAAACCAATGATGTCAATCTCATTAAAAAAAGACTATGAAACAGGTAAATTATTAGAAGTAGGTACTTCAATAATTTTAAATAATAATATAATTTCAACTACATTATTTAAAGTTAAAGAAAATTGTAAATATGATAATAATAAATATGATAATGTTATTTCTTATGGAAAAATTGTTTATATTTCTATGAAAAAATTAAAAGAGATGTTTAAATTTTTCTCTAAACAATATACATTTTTGGGTCATGATAAATCATATACAAAAAAAGTATTTAGATTATTATCAAAATTATCATTACATGATAAAAATTTTATTGATATTAGAAGATTATATTCAATAATTAATGGTAATATATCAACTTTATTATCACTTGATGATATAGTGCAAAATAAAGGATATATAATAGGAAATAATGAACTAAAAAATTCATCTAATCGTAGCTATTATGCAGCTCATTTATATATTAATTACAGAAAGGATATGTAATGATTATTAAACTTTCAAAAAATGAATTTATAACAATAAGAAACTACTCTAAGAATGTCGATATCAATATAGAAGAGATTGTATCTAGTATATCATCAATAAATATTAATGTTTTAAAATACACAAAAATACTAAGTCATTATAATGATATATGTTTTATGTATGGTGAATTAATTAAAATGTTAGTATTTTTATATCATAATACAATTAGTGATTTGAAATATCAATTATATTACAATCCTAAGAAATTAAGATATTTTTTAGAAATTTATAAAAATTATATTAAGATTATTTATGATGAATCTCCCATTAAATATAAAGAATATTTGGATGATATATTATCATATAATGTATCTTATACTACTAGAATTTCAAAAATTGAGGCAGATGAGTTGATTTTAGATATACAGAACCATATTCGTAATTCTCAGACTATATTTGATAAAATACTAAGTGAATCATACAAAGAAGCATATATGAAATATGAAATGGGAACATTTAATGACAACTAAAAAACAATTAATAACTCTTTTAAATATTGATGAAATATTAAATGGTTCATCACTCATAGAGTTTTTATCTATATCTAATAATTACAATAAATATAGATTTGAAGCATCTTTTATAAAACATAATTATAAGATAATGAAAATTGATAAATTATCAAATAATCAGTTAATATCTGAAGATTTATTTCCATTATTGATTGATTATGTAAATATTAAATCAATTGGGATACATCAGCAATTGTCTGAGAAATTTATAGAAACATATTTTAATTTATTATCAATTGATATCATATCAGCTCAAAAATTATCAAAATATTTTATTAATAAGTATAAAGATAAACTTTCATTAAAAATTTTATTATTGCATAATGAAATATCAGAAAAGCTTATTTTAGATAATCAAATACTTTTTAAAAAATATGCACTATATATAATTATGTATCATAATCCATCTTATAATTTAATTACTAATTTTTGTAATGGATTATTAAAAGAATTTAATGCTCCTAGATATATTGCGGTATTTAATTGCGGATTTGGTAATAGAATGATTAAAAGAAAATATGATTCTGATTTGATCTCAATAGGTTGCTTTAAAGGAACTTATCAAGAAGCAATTCATGCAATAGATAAAAAATATAAAAATACTTCTATTGGCATAAATTATAAAACAAATGTTTTAAAATGTTTCGAAAAAGAATTATTAGTAAACTTAAACGATATATAACTAAATAACGTGTTGGCTGAAATGTCATCTAATATATTTAATAAAAGGAAGATTAAATGAGCAAATTAATAACATTCGAAAACTATAAAAATATCAAAGAATTTAAGGATTATGTGAACTGGGATAAGATTTCAGTTAAACAAAATTTATCAGAAAAATTTATCAGTGAATTTAAGGATTATGTGAACTGGGATAAGATTTCAGTTAAACAAAATTTATCAGAAAAATTTATCAGTGAATTTAAGGATTATGTGAACTGGAATGGTATTTCATTTAATCAAAAATTATCTGAGGAATTTATTAAAAAGTTTAAAGATAGTGTAAACTGGAATACTATTTCATATCGTCAAAAATTAACAGAAAAATTTATTCGAGAGTTTAGGGATTATATTAATTGGAATAATATTTCAATTAATCAGAATCTATCCGAGAAATTTATCAGAGAATTTAAAATAGAAAATTATGATATATTAAATTCTATATTTTATTGTGGTGTAAAAAATAAATGCATATATATTAAAAAATCTAAACCATTGATTATTAATATTGGTTGTTTTAGTGGTACTAAAAACGAAGCTATCGAAGCAGTTTCTAAAAGATATAATGGTAAAGATAAATTAGATTATATCGAAAGTATTAATGAATGTTTTAATATCTAAATAATAATAATTCATGTGTTGGCTGAAATGTCATCTAATATATTTAATAAAAGGAAGATTAAATGAGCAAATTAATAACATTAGAAAACTATAAAAATATTAAAGAATTTAAAGATAATATAGATTGGAATAGTATTTCAATTAATCAAAATTTATCTGAGGAATTTATCAGAGAATTTAAAGGTTACCTAGACTGGAATATGATTTCATATTGTCAAAATTTATCCGAAGAATTTATCAGAGAATTTAAGGATTCTCTAAATTGGAATAAGATTTCATCTGGTCAAAAATTATCTGAAAAATTTATCAGAGAATTTAAGGATTCTTTAAATTTTAATAATATTTCACATTGTCAAAAGTTATCTGAGAAATTTATTAGAGAATTTAAGGATTCTTTAAATCTTGATAATATTTCATATTACCAAAATTTATCCGAAGAATTTATCAGAGAATTTAAGGATTCTCTAAATTGGAATAAGATTTCATCTGGTCAAAAATTATCTGAAAAATTTATCAGAGAATTTAAGGATTCTCTAAATTGGGATACTGTTTCATATCGTCAAAAGCTATCTGAAGAATTTATTATAGAATTTAAAGATGATGTAAATTGGGATAAAGTTTCATATGGTCAAAAATTATCTGAAGAATTTATTATAGAATTTAAAGATAATATAAATTGGGATATTATTTCAACAAATCAAAATTTATCTGAAGAATTTATAAAAAAATTTGAAGATCATATCAATTTTGATAATATTTCACATTATCAGAATTTATCCGAAGAATTTATCAGAGAATTTAAGGTAGAAAATTATGATATATTAAATTCTATATTTTATTGTGGTGCAAAAAATAGATGCATATATATTAAAAAATCTAAACCGTTGATTATTAATATTGGTTGCTTTAGTGGTACTAAAAACGAAGCTATCGAAGCAGTTTCTAAAAGATATAATGGTAAAGATAAATTAGATTATATCGAAAGTATTAATGAATGTTTTAATATCTAAATAATAATAATAACTCATGTGTTGGCTGAAATGTCATCTAATAATAAACTATGTGTAGACCGAAATGTCTAATATCAATTTTAAATATAAAGGATTATATTATGAACTCAGCAATTAACAATAACACTACATCTATTACAAAATCAATTGAAGCAGATATTGATTTAGCATCGCTTTTTGATGATGAGACTGAAACAACACAAACAACTGAAACAATTCAAACACAAAATAAGGAAGAAAAAATGGTAATTGAAGAATTAAAAGTAGAATTAACTGAAGAATCAAAAGTAGAAGCAGTTGAAGCAAAAAAGAAAAATAAACCAGCAGTAAAATCAATACCTGTAGAAGTTCATTCAAGTTCTTTAAATGAAATAGCATTACAATCAGTATCGGAAAACTCAGTAGCATCAATATGTAAATTAACTAATAAAGCAGCATTTAGTAAATTTGTATCAAAAAAAGTTGATCATATGTCTGATAATACATATAGAGTAATTGGAAAAACTACTGGTCATACATTAATTAAGGTTATGGTTCCTAATGAATTATTAGATGTTCCTTTTGGTGCAAATGCATCTGATGAGGATAATACATTAGCAGAAGAACTTATTGAATTAAATCAATCATTTATTAAAGCTGTTGGCAAATTAGCTACAGAAGCTGCAGAAGCAAAGGCTTTAAAAGCTTCAGAAAAAAAAGAAGAAACAGAAGCAGAAAAAGCTTTGAAACAATTAAAAAAAGAAAATAAAGCAAAAGAAAAAGCTTTAAAAGATCAAATTGCATTGGAAAATACTGATGAAGAAGTTGAGATTATAATTTCAACTTTAACTGATGATTCTCAAAATAAAGAGAATGAAGTAACTGTTATTAATACTGAGGTAAATGTATAATGAGAGTTATTGTACAGAAAAAATGGTATAATAAAAATGATTGCGAAAGTACTCCAAATACAATTTTTGTATTTGGAGATAATTTAATTAAACATGGTCAGGCTGGTCAAGCTGTAATTAGAAATATAGAGAATAGTTACGGTATACCAACAAAAGCTCTTCCTGCTATGACAGATAAAGCATTTTTTAATGATGATATACCAGAGCATTATAATGCTCTGGTAAAATCAATTATAACATTAAATGATACATATAAAGAAACTAATGTAACTCTTATTTTTCCTGCGGATGGATTAGGAACTGGTTTATCTGAATTAAAGGCATATGCACCAATTATTAATTCTGTGTTATCGGCTTTATTAAATAAACATTTTAATATTATTACAGATGAAAATGGTAAACTATCTTCTCCAAAATTATATAAACCAATGATGACGACGAAAGATGATCAAAATGATTCAATTACAATTGTATCTGAATATTTATCATATAATATTCCAATTGTAAAATTTAGAATAGGTGAGAAGGTATTTACATTACCACGAGATACATTTTATTCAAAATATAGAGAGGATATTATAAATGAAAGAAGTTAATATAAATGGAGATGAGATAAATCTGGTAATTTTAGATAAATTAGAGATTAGTTTAGCATATCCTAAAAATGAAAAAGAATCTAAAAAATGTTATATAATCGAGAATCAAAAAAGATTATGTAACACAATAAAAGATTATAGAGTAATTTTATATCGTCGTAGAAAAAGAAATGGTTCTTTTTCTAAAACTAAGATAATGCGTAGAGAAGATTTCTACAAAAATTTTAAACTTATAAAAGAAGGAAATTAAAATGAGCAAAAAATTATTAGTATTATCTATGTCAGGTGGATTAGATAGTAGTGTATTATGTGCAAGAGCTCTTGCTGAAGGATATACAGTTTTACCAATTACATATGCATATGGACAAAAGAATCATGTTGAATCAATTGCTCAGTCAAATATATGGAATTCATTAAAGATTGAATATAATGAAACATTATTAGATACTCTTAGTATTGATTTTACATCTTTAATAGGTGGAGCAATTCAAACATTTCAAAAAAATAGAGACAATGGAAAAGCAGAAGAATCAAATGAGATGAAATATTATTTTCCATCTCGAAATTTATTATTTATGACAGTTGCTGCTGTCATAGGAGAAACTATATCTATAGATGAATCAATTGATTCTATCTCATTAGGATTAGGAATTCATAAACATAGTGATATATATGCGAAAGATTATTATGATATATCTCCTGAATTTGCAGACAAATTGGGAGAATTATTATCATTAAATAAAGATATTAATATTAATATTTATGCTCCTTATAAAGGATATTTCAAATCTGAAATAATTAAAGATATGATTAAATATAATATTAATTATGAATTAACATGGTCTTGTTATTCGCCTGAATATATTAGTCCGCTTGTTGTGCGTCCATGTGATGAATGTGAAGCTTGTTTAGAAAGATCTTCACAAGCAAGAGAGTCTAATCTTAAACTTTCAATTAATAATTATGAATTACAACTATGAGAATAGTTGTAATTTTTTTAATCGTTGCATTATCAAGTTTTTATGATATTATAAATAAAAACTCAATCAATGATTCATACACTCAATTAAATATACAATCATATGAAATGTATATTTTAAATTATAAATGTAAAATATGTAAAAATAAAAAAGGAGAATAAAAATGATTTTATTTCATTTTGAAAAATACGGAAAATCGTATGAAGTAGTTAAAACTGATCACACTGATCAAAAACGAGAAGGAGATAGTAAAAAAAGATTATATCCATATTCATTGGATAGAATTCATGAGATATTGGACTTAGCAATTGGTTCATTAACTGAGTTTAGAAATAAAGGATATGTAGCATTAACTTTTTTTACAGATAAAAAAGGAATTGGTTCATTTTTATGCACTCTTGAGGATAATAAAATATCTATTATTACAGCATTGTATAATGTAAATCGACAGGTAAATGATGTATTTCGAGGTGCAAAACATATTTTTCTTGGTCATAATTATAGATTTATAAAACCTACAAATTTGGAATTATCAGATGATAGAGATATTAATTTAGTAGTAGTAAAACATGTTAAAAAACGAAAAGGATTAAAGATTAAAAATAAAAAAAATCATAATATTAAAGATGTAGATATTTCAGAAGATGATATTTTTAAAAACACAATGAGAAATGTAAAACGAATATAGTTTATATCACAATCAAATTAATAATAAATTAATTATACAAAAGGAAACTAAAATGGAAACACAAAATAAAGCATATACAACATTAGGTATTATTACTAGTTCGGATTTAATTTCAAAATTTATTCACACATTAAAAGATGTTCGAATGGAAGATCAGGCTATTATTAAATCACACGAAGATAACACAATTACATTCGTGGATAATATAACTGTGCTGTTTAATAATACAATTAAAGAAGATAAAGATTTATTAGGTTATTTAACTGATTTTTTTAATTATCAAATTGTAACAAGTGTGGAACAAGATGAAATGCATACTGGAAAAGATTTTAAATTATCATTAAATTTAAAATTGGAAGATTTAGGCAATAATACAATTAGATATTCTACTTTACTAATTGATGAAATAACTAATGAACTTCTTTTTGAATTTATTGATGAAATACATTCAGATTTAACTGAGCCAGAGGAAATAAAAGAATTTATCAATGAAAACATTGATATGATAATTGATACAAATTCTCATCCTCAAATTGATTACATTTTATATCATGAAGAAAATATTAAAATGGCCCAAGAATTATCTAATAAATTTAATATAACTCCTGAATTAATATCAACTGATGAATTGTATAGCTATGAAAGACAGCAATTTGAAAATGAAGATCTCAAGATTTCTAGATTTGAAGAATTAAAAGATTCTAAACTACTTTTTATTTCACCTGATTTTAATAAAGATGATACATCAATAATTGATGATTTAAAAGATATTGATGTTATTTATATGTCATATGAAAATCATATTGAGGATTATAGTGAAGAGTTTTCTAAAAATTATTATATAATAACAAAAGACGATTTTTAAAATGTCTTCAATTAAACCTGATTTAGATGAATCTCAAATTTTAAAGATACTAGATTCAAAAGTTGATAATAGTATTACTTCCTGGTCACAATTGCCACATCATAGCACAATGCTTAATATAGATAAAGCAGTTGCAAAATTTGCTGAGATAGTAAATAAAGGAGGCAAAATTCTTTTTATTCATGATTCAGATGCAGATGGATTAGGAACATATATGCTTACACAGATATATTTTAAATATTTTCCTTATAAAAATATAGAAGTTGTAATAACAGATAGATCAAAAGGATATGGATTTGTACCAGATTATATAAATTCAAGATTGGATAATTTACCAGATTTAATTATAACAGCAGATAATGGAATTACAAGCAATGTTGCTTGTAATAGAGCAGCTGAATTAGGAATATCAGTTATTATTACTGATCATCATCAAGTTGATCAATTTGAAGGATTGCCAAATGCAATTGTTGTTGACCCGCATCAAGATGCTGATACATTTTCGTATCCTGATATTAATGGTACTTTTGTATATTGGTATTTCTTATGGGCAGTAGAGGATGTTGTTAAAACAGGTATTAATATGATTCAAGAATTTTTACCTGAATTATGTTTAACTACAATTTCAGATGTTATGCCTTTAAATGGTATTAATAGATTTGTAGTTAAAGAAGGATTAAAAATCCTAAAAACTCATCATAGACAATGGACTAAAACATTTGTAACTATATTTGATAAGCAAAGTGATATCACAGCTGAAGATTTAGCATTTAATTTAATTCCAGCTATTAATGTTACTGCTAGATTAACTAATGCAGAAGAATCTGCTATGTTTATGACAAGAGATAATGTATATGAATCAACACAATGGTATACATATATTAAATCGTTAAATGATGTTAGAAAGAAACAACAACAAGAATTAATGGTTTCAATTGAAACAGATTATGCAAAATGGTTAGAAGCTCCTTTTATAATTATACCAGGAGATACATTTAATAAAGGTATTTTAGGACCAACAGCAGGTAGAATTGCTGAATCTTATAAAAAACCAACTATAATATTAACTAAATCGAAAGATGGTTTAAATTATTCTGGTTCAGGTAGATCAACAGGCGAAATTGATTTACTTAGTTTAGTAAAAAATAATAAATTCGTAACTCAAACCAAAACAGGAGGACATAAAAAAGCAGCTGGTGTATCATTTCCAGTAGAATCATTAAATGATTTTTGGAAGCAATTACAAATTGATACAAATAAATTAGATAAATCTCTTTATAAGGATCTGTCAAAAGAAACATTTGGTAATTTATCATTAGATTTAGTATCGTATGATTTATACCAAAAGATGGAGGTTTATCAGCCATTTGGAGAACAATTTCAAAAACCATTATTTACTACAAAAGCATTATTTAAAAAAGTAACTAAAATGGGACAAGATAAGAATCATTATAATATTATATTAGAAGATTCTAATATGAATGAAATTAGGGCCGTTAATTTTTTCTTTACTGAAAAAATTAAGAAAGGCAGATTATATACATTTGATTATGTAATTGCAGAGGATACATTTAATGATGTACCAAATGCGATTGTATTACAAATTAAAAAAATATATATTATATAGGAGAGAAAATGTTTGATTATATTATATCAATTAATATTACAATTATAAGTTATTTATTATATATTAATGAATGGGCATTTACAGGAATTGTATTGTTATTTATAAGTACTTCTTATTTAATAACAACTGTGATTTATCATATATTTGGTAATCAAAGAAAAAATAGAAATAATAAATTAAATTGGATCAGATTCACTTTTAATTCAAATGATGGTTCAAGTTCAAATATTTATGATTTTAGTGGTGGAAGCAGTGATGGAAGCTTTGATTTTAATATTCTGTAGGAGGAATAAATGATATTTTTAGGAAATAATATAAATGAGATTAATTTAATTAAATTAAATTTTCCATTTATACAGATTCAATCAAGACAAAATTTAATTATTGGTAAAAATTATGATTTGGAAGATATTTTAGATATTTCAAATCGTAGCCGAGAGGGTGATGTAGTGCATCAGATGAATATAGAATATCATTCATCAACTCGTACTTATTCAACTGATTTAGATAAGATTAAATTAAATAAAAAGGCTATTTTAAAATCTAAATTAGCTTTTCATGATGGAGATTCTATCATTATTTATGAAGCTGTTACAAATGGAAAATTTGTAATGATTGATAATACAATTGAATATTTAGTTGATGGAACTAAATATTTAGGAAATCAATTATTTAATAAAAATAAAAATTTAACATTAACTGAATTAAATAAAGTTAATAATTTTGATTTTAATCCACTTTATAAATCAATGAATAATTTATTAGATGATAAATATGTTAATATCTATAGTCCAGATGATATTAAAAACTACTTACTAAAAGGAAATTAAGATGGAAAGATTCGATAAAATAGAAAGTCATGATGAACCAAGAGAACTGAATAATATAGAAAGACCAAGAGTTAAAATTTCAGTAATTGAAAATAGAAAAATTATTAAATTATTTATTGATAGATTAAATAATTTAGAATTTGAAGATATAAAAATTTTAGATTATGCAAATACAAATATTGTAAAATTTAATAATGATATCGATTTAGAATTTTTAAGACGTATTGATTCAACTGTTAATAATTATGATGATTTTATTAGAAGATATTATTATAATATTATAGATGAATTAATTGATGAGGTGTTTGAAATGCAAGTGGTATCTATTGTTGAATTACCATATTCAATTCAGAATGATGGAGATAAAGTTGTTAAAATGGAATTTTTAATTTAACAGAATAAAAAATCTAATATGATTTAATCATATTAGATTTAAAATTTATAATATAGAAATTATAAATACAATTTAAAGGAAATATAATGGAAAATAATTTACCAACTGGACCAATCAACGAAAATCAAGAAGTAACTATTGATATCAATGCTGTTAATACAGCAGATGTAGTGTTACCAACACAAGTAATTGAACCTGTTATTGATATGAGTGCAGCAATGGCCGCACCTGAAGCAGTTATTCAACAAGAAATTGCAGCAGCTCCGATAGTAGCTCAGGTGCCTACTCCACCTGAAGTGGAATTATCAGAAGATAAACCAGACAATGGACCTATCATCGCAGATATTAAATCTGCTTATTGGGGTGGACTTCTAAAAGTTCTAGATATAGTTGCTAGTGGTACAGGTAGTGATGATGAGCTTAATATTACAAAAGGTAAACTTATTATTAATAAAAATAATGGTATTTTACAAACTGATTTAACATCATTATTTAATTCAAATACTTTAAATTTATTAAATCCTTTAATGCAATTAAAGATATTAAAATTGATTACAGGTGAAGATGGTGTTAGAATTATTGAAAATGATAATCAATATATTGCATACAATCATTTAAATGGTGAATATAAAACAGTATGTAAGATTAATAAACCATCGGAAGATTTATCAAAAATTCCTATTGTAGCTACTAAATTATTAGATACAGATTTAAAACATACTGAGAATATCAATTTAGATACTCTGACAATGCTAACAACTGCACATAGTAATTTAGGTAATTATAATTATACTGTTATTATAGATGCAACTACTCATGAATTAATCAATATTAATATTGATGGCAAGATTGGTGAGAATTTTCGAGCTCAAACAGGTAGAGAAACAATAGAGTTAAAAGTTCAGGAATTATTTCCTGCAAATAAACCAACAGAATGTATTCTAAAAGTTTACAAAATTGGTGAAGAGTTTCATATCGAAACTATTACAAATATAGGTATTACATCATTATTTTTTCAAATTCATGCATCAATTGTTTATCAAGATGCTGGATTAGATTTCGATAGTATGTAATTTAATTGCACTTGATTATATAATCAAGTGCAATTCTTGTCTTTGATTTTAAAGAAATAAAAAGGAAATATAATGTCAAACAAAAATAAATTAGATATCGGATTCGCTGACAAGGCTGGAGAATATAATCGAACTATTATTAGAGTTAGAGATTTATTTATAATAGGATGCTTTGAAGGA
>Ga0256837_1000846_pt1 | contig 23296 bp, 18 predicted proteins | sample 4562384metaG_FD_185976 | JGI IMG/M metagenome (GOLD analysis project Ga0256837, IMG submission 185976) | Hydrothermal vent microbial communities from Guaymas Basin, Mexico - 4561-384 | ecosystem: Environmental > Aquatic > Marine > Hydrothermal vents | place: Mexico: Guaymas Basin | collected...
CATACATACATACATACATACATACATACATACATACATACACATACATAAAAGGGGTCAGACCCTAAAAAGAAACTTTTGTTAAAAATAAATTGGGGAATTGTATGCCACGAAAGAATAGAATAACTGAACCTGGTTACTACCATGTGATTAGTCGTGGTGTTGAGAAACGTAATGTTTATTTAGAGAATGAAGACTATAGTATGTTTTTAGATATTTTAGTTGAAGTGTTTAAAAAGTATATGGTCACACTTCATGTTTACACTCTTATGACAAACCATTATCATCTACTTCTTGAGACTCATGAGTATAATATTTCAGATGTTATGCGAAGAGTAAATTCTCTCTATTCGATTTACTTTAACAAAAAGTATAAACGAGTAGGGCATCTATGGCAAGGTCGTTTTAAATCTTACTACCTTTATGATGACACACATTTTTGGATAGTAGCAAAGTATATTGAAAGAAACCCTACAAAAGCTAAAATGGTAAAAAGTCTATGTGAGTATAAATATCAATCCTTTTATCAATGGAAGAATAAAAAGGAGTATTATACTTTTTTAAAGAAATCAAAAATATTTGAGATGACACTTAATGAGTATGAATCATTTATATCTTCTGAGATGCAGAGTGATATTAGTGAAATAGTATATGCTTCACCAAAGCTAGTTAAGAAAAATGGTAAAATGAAGCTACTCAAGAGACGCTTAGAGACATTTTTTGAGTTTGATAGAGATATTAACAGAAATCAAAATATAAAAGATGCTTATGAATATGGATATACAAAAGCAGATATAGCGAACTTCATAGGTTTGAGTCACACGGGTGTAGCAAAAATAGTCTAAGAAAACTCTTTTCAAAGAGAATTAATGAATAATAGCCTATAATATTTATAAAAAGGGGGGGGGTAAAGTATGAATTTTTTAGATGTAAAAACTGACTATGCCTTTAAAAAAGTGTTTGGGAGTGAAGAGAGTAAAAATATACTTATAAGTTTTCTTAATGCACTTATCTACTTAAACAGAGAGTATAAGATAGTAGATTTAACTATAGTTGATCCATATACTATACCTATGATAAAAGGTGTAAAAGATACTTTTGTAGATGTTAAAGCAAAACTTGATAATGGTACATCTGTAATTATAGAGATGCAGGTACTTAATCATAAAGGTTTTGAGAAAAGAGTACTTTATAATGCAGCAAAAAATTATAGTATTCAACTTAGTAAAGCAGAAGATTATAATATGCTTAACCCTGTTATAGCTTTAAGTATAGTAGATTTTATTATGTTTGAAGAGTCAGAGAGTGTTGTAAATAATTTTAAACTTTTAGAAAAAGAGAAGTTAATAGAGTATAGTGATGATATAGAACTAATTTTTGTAGAGTTACCAAAGTTTCAGAAGAACTTAGAACAACTGGATGATATTAAAGATCAGTGGATATACTTTTTACAAAATGCAGGAAGTTTAGAGTATATTCCTCAAAATATAGATGAAGAGATTCAAAATGCACTCAGTAGTGTTAATGAAGCAAATATGACAAGAGAAGAGCTTGAAGCACAACATAAAAGAAAAGAGTTTATTTCCATTCAAAGATTAGCAATGTTAAAAGCAAAAGAAGATGGAATTTCTCTTGGCATAGAGAAGGGAATAAAACAAGGTTTGGAGCAAGGCTTAGAACAAGGCTTAGAACAAGGCATTGAACAAGGCATTGAACAAGGCATTGAACAAGAAAAAATCAATACACAAAACAGATTTATAGAAGTAGCAAAAAATCTTTTAGATATATTAGATGATGATACTATTGCATTGAAAACAGGGCTTGAAGTAGAATTAATAAAAGAAATACGTAAAAATGGAGAGTATATATAATGAAAAATGCCTTTACAATGATAGAATTAATATTTGTTATCGTAATACTTGGTATTTTATCTGCTGTAGCTATTCCAAGGTTTGCAGCTACACGAACAGATGCTCAGATTACTAAAGGTCGGGCTGATGTTGCTTCTGTTCGTTCGGCTATTATTACAGAACGTCAATCTCGACTCATTACTGGAGACAATAAATTTATAGAAGCAGGAGATAGTTCTACCGTAAACCAGCTTGATAGTGATGGTCTTTTTGGTGGGGTTTTGACGTATGCTATAACTTCACAAGATAGCTCTGGACATTGGCATTCTAGAAGTTCAACTGATGTAGAAAGTTCAACAGTAAAATATAAGGTAGCAGATACAGATATTACTTTTACATATACTCGTAGTAATGGAGTATTTACTTGTAGTAAGACAAGTGGATCTGCAAGTGCAAAAGCTTATTGTGCAAACTTAGTCGACTAGATTATTAAGAGTATACTATAAACTACTATCTCCTTTCAATTATAGGCTCTCCTCTTGGTGAGTTTACTTACCACTCATCTCAAACAATACCTTTTGGCACAAAAGTCACAGTAGAATTTAACAAAAGAGTTACAGATGCTGTTATTCTCTCTTTATGCACAAAACCCTCTTTTGAAACAAATGAAATTTTAGAAGTCAGTGATGCTATCTACTCTAGTAAGCAAATAACATTAGCTAAATTTATTGCTACTTATTATGTCTGTTCTTTAGGGGATGCTTTTTCTTTGATGATGCCTTACCTTTCTGTGTCTATGGCTTTAGTCTTACCTGAACTCAAAGCTGAGGCTAAAGCTACACAGGCTAGTCATATTAAGCTTTCAAAAAAACAAACTAATGCTTTGGAGTTTTTAAAAGAACAAAAAGTAGGCTTACTCTTTGGAGATACGGGAAGTGGAAAAACAGAGATATATATGAAATATTTTGAGCAGATGATTGCTGAGGGGAAACGTAGTATTTTTCTTATGCCAGAGATTTCACTTACACCTCAAATGTCTAAACGTTTAGAAGAACATTTTGGGGAGTCTGTTGTTATGTGGCACTCAAAGCTTACACCTAAGCAGAAGAAAATAGCAAAAGAGAAGATAGAAAGTGGGGAGGCTATGATAGTTGCGGGACCCCGTTCTACTCTTTTTCTCCCCATAGAAAATTTAGGGCTTATTGTTGTAGATGAAGAGCATGATGATAGTTATAAATCATCATCAAGACCCCGTTACAATGCTCGTGATATAGCCATATATATGGGAAAATTGTATGATGTAAATGTTATACTAGGAAGTGCAACTCCTTCATTGAGTTCTTATGAAAAGTTTCCACATGTAAGACTCAAAGGAGGACACTTTAAGTCAAATAAAAAATTTGTTTATGAAAGAAGTATTGAGACTCTCTCTCCTCTTATTTTAAGTTCTTTAGAACAAACGCTTCAAGCTAAAGAGCAGTCTATAGTTTTTTTACCAACACGAGCAAACTTTAAATATCTTATTTGTGGGGATTGTGGTCATACTTATGAGTGTGCTTTTTGTTCTGTTGGTTTGAGTGTGCATCAAAAGAGTAGGGCAATGAAGTGTCACTACTGTGGGTTTACTCAGGCTATACCTCAGGTTTGTAGTGAGTGTAAGAGTCCAAATCTTACAAGTTCACGTTTAGGAACAGCAGAGGCTGTAAAAAATATTAGCGAGTATTTACCAAGTGCAAATGTAGAGCAGTTTGATCGTGATGTCATAACAACAGCGAGTAAGCTTAAAAAAGCATTGAAACGTTTTAATGATAAAGAGAGTGACATACTTGTAGGAACACAGATGCTAAGTAAAGGGCATGATTATCATGGAGTTACTTTAGCAGTAGTTTTAGGCATGGACAATATGCTCAATATGGGAGACTATAGAGCACGAGAAAAAGCACTCTCTTCCCTCATTCAAGTCTCTGGACGGAGTGGACGTAAAAAAGATGCTTTGGTTTTGGTGCAGAGTTTCAATGAGCCTTTTTTTAGTTGTTACTTAGAAAATTATGAGGGATTTTTAGAAGAGGAGAAAGAGTATAGAAGAGGGCTCTATCCACCTTACAAAAAGTTATGTCGTATCCTATTTGCCCATAAAAATGGGGCAAAAGCACAAGCGGAGATGAGAAAGATGCAAGATGCTTTAATGGCATTTAATGATGTTGAGGTTGTAGGAGCTGGAAAGTGTGCTATTGAGAGAGTTGCTAATAAGTATAGATTTGAGATCCTTCTTCGTTCAGATAAGAGTACTTCACTCATTCGTGCTATAAAAATGACTAAGGTCTCTCTGGCTGAGGTAGACATGGATCCTATTGAGTTTTCTTGATTTTTTTGTAAAATGTAGGTAGTTGTTGGGTTGGAGTGCCATTAAAAAGGGTAAGTAATGCTCCTTAGGATTTTAATCCTACTTCTAGTGTGTGGCGAATTAGCAAAGTTATTCTAGTATTTTAGAGAGGGCTGATTACCCTCTCTCCCTGTTTTCGAACCACCAATAAAATGCCATCATCAACCCCGGTGTTTTAGGATAACTCTCATCAAACATAAACTCTTTAGCATCTTGAGTTTTGATATATATGACTTCTATCTGCTCCTCAACTAAGCCACCACCCTCAGTTTTTTTCATACTCTCATCAACTTGAGCATAATAGAGTGTTTGCGAGGCTCCTGAGAGTCCTACACTTGTGTAGAACGAGCTAATTCTTTGGATGTTTAGTAGAGGAACATCATAGCCACACTCTTCGAGTATCTCCTCTTGTGCTATCTCTTTAAGGGAGAGCTCTTTGTCTACTATACCTGCACAAAGTTCGTACATATAAGCATCTTTTGGATGTGCATGAAACACAGGTGGGCGGAGTTGTTTGACAAGAACAAAAGCACTCTTTGTTTTATGCCAAAGTAGTATGCTTACAGAATCATGACTCTCAACAGCTTCCCAAAGCTTGTGCTCACCATTTTGTGTATACTCTATAGAGATAGGTTTTACAAACTTTGGGTTTGTTAGTGTGGCTATTTTAGTGATTTTATCCATCAGTTTTTTCTTCATTTATATGAATATAACACATGTTTTTAAAGGGTTTCTGTTTTACACATGCTGTTTGATTTTTAAGATGTAAGGCTACACTTTCATCATAATTTTTTTTGAGTTTTACAAAGGCTTTGTACTCTTTGCCTTTGAGTTTTTTTGTTGTTACTTGTACAACACTGAGTGGGTTTATTGCACGTCCTCGTTTACGAAGTTCAAAGTGGAGGTGTGGACCAGTTGAGCGACCAGTTGTTCCAACATAGCCTATTGTTTGCCCTTTTTTTACATACTTTCCTTTTTTTATGCCACGACGAAAAGATTTCATATGGGCATAGCGTGTCTCATAGCCATCTGCATGACGAATCTTTACAAGGTTTCCATAGCTTCCCATACGTGCAGCATAGCTAACACGACCACTTCCCGCAGCAACTATTGGTGTCCCACGGCGAGCTGCATAGTCTATACCAAGATGTGCTTTCCACTTATGTAAAACAGGATGCCATCTACGTTTGGTAAAGTAGGAAGAGATTCTTGCACCCCTGACTGGACGAGCGAGTAAAAATCCTTCTACTTCATGTCCCCTTTCATCATAGTAACGATTGTCATCATTAAGGTATATATAGTGATTTTTATGTCGCATCTCTATCATAGCAACTTGAAGTATAGGCATGGAAAATGGCCGACCTAATCTATACTTTTGCTGGTAAATCATAACGAGATTATCACCTTTGCGGATATCATTTTTAAAATTAAGAGAGTTTCTAAAGTTTGCTGTAAAGATTTGAGCAAGTTTTTTACTTCCTGTCTCTTTCATAATAGTATAGTTTGGTGAGCTCACTATTTTTGTAGCAAAAGCTTCTGTTTTTGTAGTACTTATGATAGGTATAGCTTCAAATCTATATATATTTCTATGTTTATAGATATGAATCTGGAGTTCATCATTAAGAGGGAGTAAAATCTGCTCTATAGTTTTGTTTGTATCTTTGAGTATTTGGTAGTGAACACCAGTTCTCATCTCCTCTGTTAAACGTTGATCATCTTTGTCCAAGTTATAGTAGAGAGATTTTATAGGAAGCTTGAGCTTCTCTAAAAAGACTAAATAAGTCTCGCCATTTTCCCATCTGTATCTTGAGACTTCAGAGGAGAAGAGTGTAGTTGTTATAAGAAAAAGAAAGAAAATTCGTATCAAAAATCTAAGCCTAAAATAAAAATTATAAAAGATTAGCAAATTTTGGCTTAGTCTGAGGTTTGTTTGATATAATCGCACTATATTAATTAAAAGAAGAGACATGAAATATATAATTTTACTCACTTTGTTAGTTTTTGAACTTACAGCAGCTATGATACGAACACCACTTGTAAGTTTTGATAGTAAAACAGAAAGTGGTCAGATAAAAGTAGATAAAATAGATGTTGGAGTGAGTGGATTTTTAGTCCATAAAATTGCTGAAGATCATACAAGTATTTTAAAAAATGTTCATGTGATTGCATTTGATCCAAAAACAAAGATAGCAACTATTAAAATGGAAGATTTTAATGCACTAAGAAATAATGCACTACCAACAGGGGAGTGGAAACCAACTGTAGGTGATAGTGTAGAGTTAGCATTTGGATACTCTCGTGCACTGCTTATTGCTCCAAGTGAAGAGATTTATCATCAGATTACAAGGAGTGTTCGTATTCAGTGGGTACATGTAGATATATTTGCTACGATTATCTCTTACCGTGGGCATCCAACACCGCTTAAAGAGGATTTTGAAGCGATGAGTATAGCGAGTAGTGTAGGGCTTCTTTTTGTCTACTTAGATAAAAAACTTTACACACTTGATATTAAAACTTTTTCAATTTTAGATATAAGTGATGCTCCTTTGGTTCAAGACACTACACAACTCCCTTTTTACTCTCGTATAGAGAAAATAGAAGCAAATTGGTTTGGTGAAGGAAGTGATGAGATGGAAGATTATGCACCTCACTACTATGAACTTTTAGTGACATATAACCCTAAAAATAAAAAACTTTATGAGAGTATAAAAAATGGAGATGAAAAACTTCACTATTTATTAGAAAAATTTGAGATAGGAGAGTAGTTATGATAGATATAAAACATTTAGAGCATTTTAGATCACTCGTTGGTGATGCAAATATTTATAGTGATAAAGCACATTTAATTGCATACTCATATGATGCAACTCGTACTCGTTTTGAGCCTGATGCAGTGCTATTTCCTCGTAATGAAGATGATGTTAGTAAGATACTAAAGTACTGTAATGAACATCGTATAGTGATTGTACCTCGTGGGGCAGGAAGTGGTTTTACAGGTGGTGCACTTCCAAGCTCAGGTGGCATTGTGCTTGCTATGGAAAAGCATATGAACAAAATTTTAGAGATAGATATGAAAAATATGGTGGCCATTGTACAGCCTGGTGTAGTAAACATGGACCTCCAAAATGCAGTAGAAGCTGTAGGACTCTTTTATCCACCCGATCCAGCATCTCAAGACTACTCAACACTTGGTGGGAATGTAAGTGAAAATGCAGGTGGTATGCGTGCCGCAAAATATGGAATCACGAAAGATTATGTGATGGCTACTCGTGCAGTGCTACCAAATGGTGATCTTATAAAAGCAGGAAAACGTACCATTAAAGATGTAGCTGGGTATAACATTAGCGGTATTTTAATTGCTAGTGAAGGAACATTAGCTGTTTTAACAGAGATAACACTTAAGCTCATTCCTAAACCAAAACTTACAAAAACAGCAATGGGAATTTTTCCAACGGTAAACGATGCGATGGAAGCGGTCTATAAAACAATGGCGAGTGGTATCACTCCTGTTGCCATGGAGTTCTTAGATAATCTTACTATCCGTGCAGTGGAGCAGACTTTTCATAAGGGTTTACCAATTGATGCTGGGGCACTTCTTGTTACTGATGTAGATGGAAACCTTGAGGATGATTTAGATTTTCAACTCTCAAAGATTGAAGAGGTTTTTAAAGAGAATGGGTGTACTGAGTTTCGTCGTGCAAAAGATGATGCTGAGGCAAAAGATATCTGGTTTGCAAGACGTAATGCCTCTCCAGCTCTGAGTGTATATGGAAGTAAAAAGCTTAACGAAGATGTAACAGTACCTCGTGCAGTACTTCCTGAACTTTTAGAGAAGTTCTATGCTATAGCCGATAAATACCAGATAAATATTCCATGTTTTGGGCATACAGGTGATGGAAATGTACATACAAATGTAATGGTAGATGGAAAAGACCCAGAGCAAGTAAAAATTGCTTATCAAGCTATAGAAGAAGTTTTTCAAGCTACTATAGATTTAGGTGGTACTCTCTCTGGTGAACATGGCATAGGTCTTGCAAAAGCACCCTATATGCGAATGGCATTTAGTGAAGAGGAGATGAATCTCTTTAAGTCTATAAAGATGGCATTTGATCCAAACAATATCTTAAATCCCTCAAAAATGGGACTAGATTAAAAGATGACAAAAAGAGCGAAGTACCTATTTGGTGAGGTGAAGTTCTGGCTGAGTACTTTTGTAGATAAAGAGTTAACACTCTTTGCTGCAAGTTTGAGTTTTTACACTATATTTACTATTATTCCTCTGCTACTTATTATGCTAACACTTCTTACTTCTCTCCCTAGTTTTAGTGAACATTATGAAACCATAAAAGCTTTTATATTTTCAAACCTTATGCCTGTAAATTCTGAGGCTATGATGGGGTATATAGATGGGTTTTTGTCAAACTCTGCAAAAATGGGAATTATAGGATTTGCTATGGTTTTAATCTCTTCACTCCTTTTTTTTAAAAATTTCGAGTATATTGCAAATAAGATTTTTGATGCATCTCCTCGCTCTTTATGGGACTCTATCACAACTTACTGGACTATGCTTACCCTCACACCTCTTGCACTTGGAATCTCTTTTTATATTACGGGTTATATCGCAACATTAATGGCATCGAACTCTATTACTGAGGGCTTAAATATTCTTCCTTTTGTTCCTTATATCATTATCTGGGGTCTCTTTTTTCTTCTTTTTCAAATTGCTGCAAATGTAAAAGTCAATCCAAAAGCATCACTTATAAGCTCATTTATAATCTCTGTTATATTTACTCTGAGTAAAAACTCTTTTATCTATTATGTTTTTATAAATAAATCCTACACAACAATGTATGGCTCTTTTGCAATTATAATGTTTCTGTTTTTATGGATTTATGTTTCATGGATTATTTTTATTTATGGACTCAAACTTTGTAAAATTATAGATGATTTATATAAAAAAAGAGTACAATAGAACAATATATTGTTGAGGTGAATCGTATGAATTTTGTGAAAGAACTTCAGGTTATTGCAAAGCATTTCGATGTTCTTTATGTCGAAGATAATGAGGCACTCAGAACAAAAGCTAAAACTCTTTTAGAAAAATTTTTTGGAAGTGTAGCTACTGCTAGTGATGGTCAAATAGGTTTAGAGATGTTTAAAAATAGACACTACCCTATAGTTATTACAGATATAAAAATGCCACATATGGATGGACTTACTCTTTCTGCACACATAAAAAAAATCCAACCAGAAACAAAAATTATTATTATGTCTGCTTTTGATGATAAAGAGCTTCTCTTTAAAGGTATAGAGTTAGGGATATTTAGGTTTCTTACTAAGCCTGTAAATATTACAGAATTTACAGAGGTTTTATATAAGGCTATTGGAGAGATAAAACACGAACAAAATACAAAAATGTTTTATAGCTATTTGAAAAATATCTTCAACTATCAAAGTTCTATGGTTGTGATGCTACATGAAAAAGATATGGTCTTAGCGAATGATATCTTTTTAGAGTTCTTTGGTTTTGAGTGTATTAATGAGTGTAAAAAATCTCTCAGAGATATTGGTGAGCATTTTTTAGAACATGATGGTTTTTTATATAACAAAGATATAGATGCTGTTATGACTCTTATATCTAACCCCCAAAAACTTTTTCACATTAAAATGAAAGCCAAAGATGAGAGTTTACATCATTTTATTTTAAAGTATCAAACTATACCAGAGAAAGAGGGGTATGGCATTCTCTCCTTTGATGATGTGACTGAGTTAAATCTACTTGAGCTTTTTGATGCAAAACAGAGTAAAGAAGACACAAAAGCTACTAATACGAAAGCAGTTTATAATCTCTTAGGAGTTATACAAAGAAACAGTGCAAAGGTAGATATACATAACTACTATAAAGGTTTGAGTATAACTAACAGTGGCATTATCACTGAAGTAAAAGAAGAGAGTATCCTTCTTAAAACCTCATACATTCAACTCAAATCAATACAGCTAGAAGAAAAAACATATATATGCTCATCTGCCCTACCTCAAGTTATTTTAGCAAACGAAGTTGTGAAGATTAGTTTTGAGAAGCAAGAGCTTGAACTTAAACTACTCAGCTTTGTAAATACATCTCCTATCGATAGAGCTACAATACGTGTCGTGCCAACACAAAAGCAGAGTGTGTCACTTTTTCTAGGTGAGAATAAGTTTCATGGAGATATAGAGATAGAAGATATCTCTTTAGATGGAGTAAGACTAAAGTTAGGGGCACTTCCTGCTGGACTAGATAGAGAGAGTGAAATACGTTTAGATATGGTTTTAGAGTTAGATAAAAAGCCGCTAATTATAAACACAAGTGCGAAGATGCTACGAAAAAGTGAGTCTAAACATAGTTTTAGTATTGTCTTTTTGTTTGAGGATTTAAAAAAGAGTACATTAGTGAAGTATATTACTAAACGGCAAATGGAATTAATAAGAGAGATAAAAGGAATGCAAAATGGATAATAAATATAAAATTTTATATGATGATGGCGATAGAAAGTATGTCATGTTTAGTTTTGATGATGAGACACATGAGGAGTCTTTTTTATCTGTTAATCAATACCTTATTATTGAAAATGGTGAAGGACTCTTAATTGATCCGGGAAGTGAGTCTATTTTTGATGAACTTTATGAGGGAATTAGTGAGTTGATAGAAGTATCACAGATAAAGTATATTTTTCTTTCACATCAAGACCCTGATGTTTCTGGATCTATTGCACAGTGGGCCGTGACTACACAGGCAAAATTTCTTATGAGTGGTTTATGGGTACGTTTTATGAGTCATTATGGTTTTTCTGAGATGAGTCGTGTGGTGCAGATTCCCGATAAGGGAGCGAAACTAACTTTGGGGAGTCATACTATTCGTTTTATACCTGCACACTTTTTACATTCACCAGGTAACTTCTCTCTTTATGATGTTAAATCAAAGATTCTTTTTTCAGGAGATATTGGAGCAGCTGTTGTCTCTTCTCTTGGGGGAGAAAAAAAAGTGAGAGAGTTTGAAGAGCATATAAAAGCACTAGAGGGCTTTCATAAACGCTATATGGGTTCAAATAAACTCTGCCGTGCTTGGGTACAAAGAGTTGAGAAATTAGATGTGAGAAAGATAGCACCACAACATGGCTATGTTTTTGAAGATGAAAATGTAGTCAAATTCTTAGAATGGTTTAAGGAGTTAGCGTGCGGCAGTGACTTTTTAGAAGAGTTGTACTAGATGAAGATATATCATAAACTAACACTCTTTATACTCTTTGGTATTTTACTACCTGCAATCATTATGACCTATATAAACTACAGTGCAACAGTTAAGACTATTACCTCTAGTGTAAAAAACAACTTAGAATCAAATGTTCAGTTGAGGATTAACTATGTACAACACTATGCTGAACATCTTCTAAAGAGTTTAACCATTATATCTTCTAAAAAGAGCTTATTAAAGGCATATAAGCAAGGTGATGAAAAGAGTTTATTGACTATTTTAAGTTCGGTGGCAGAAGCACACTCTTTTTATGATATGTTTCTTATTTCTAAAAAGGGAGATATAGGTTTTACATTACAAAGAGAGAGTGATTTACATAAAAATCTTTATATGGAACCTCTCTATCAAACAAAATTTGCATTAGCATTTAAGGAGTTACTGCAAACTAAAAAAGCAACTATAGCTAACTTTTCTTACTATAAGCCTTCGCATAAATATGCATCATTTCTCCTTGTACCAATTTTTGAAAATGCTAAAGTGGTAGCTGTTTTAGCTGCACAGTTAGACATAGATATATTTGTGCAACTCTCTAGTGACTATAGTGGATTAGGAAAGAGTGGGGAGATTGTATTTGCTGAGAAAATAGATAATAAAGCAGTTTTTATTAATAAACTTCGTAATGATAATAATAAAAAAATATTTCACCGTTATGTGAAGATAGGTAGTAAGAATAGCATACCAATTCAAAATGCAGTTGAGGGGAAGTTTGGGAGTGGTGTTTATAATAATTATGAAGATGTTGAAGTTATCGCTTCTTGGGGATATATAAACTCTTTTGATATTGGGATGGTTGTAAGAATTGATACATCAGAAGCTTATTCACAAGTAGAGTATCTTAAAAATTTAGTACTACTTATGGGAGTTATTATCTTCTTTGTGAGTTTATATCTTATGTGGTATATTAAAGATATAGTGAAAGCATTAGAAGACAAAAGAGTACAGTATGAGTATGCCATTAATGGAACAGAAGATGGGCTTTGGGATTGGAATGTAAAAGAGAAGCGTATATATTTTTCACCAAACTGGAAAAAAATGCTTGGATATAGAGATGATGAACTTGAGAATACATTTAAAACATGGGAAAGCAGAGTGCACCCTGATGATTTACAAAATGCTAAAAAAGAGATAGCACTTGCACATAGCAAACCGAATATACATTACCAATCTATACATAGATTACGCCATAAAGATGGTTCATGGGTATGGATACTTGATCGTGGTAAGACTATTTTTGATAAAGATTTAAACCCTATACGAATGATAGGTTTTCATACAAATATTACGAAATTAAAAGAGTTGGAGTTAGAACTTACAGAAAAAGAGTATTTACTGCAAGAAGCACAGCGACTCTCTAAAATGGGAAGTTGGAAGCTTGACTTGTCAACAAATAAACTAACATGGTCAGATGAAATATTTACTATATTTAATCTTAATAAAGAGAGTTTTATCCCTAGTTATGAAGCTTTTTTAGAGACAATTCATCCTGAAGATAGAGAGATGGTCGATAGTGCATATAGTGAGTCACTCAAGACACATAAAGCATATAGAATTACACATAGACTTCTTATGAAAAATGCAGAGATAAAGTATGTTGAGGAGAGTTGTGAAACAACTTTTGATATAGATGGACATCCACTCGTCTCTATCGGTACGGTACAAGACATTACAAAGCAAAAACTGTTAGAAAATAAGTTAACAAGTTTAAAGCAGCAGTTTGAGCAATTTATGGAATATATACCTGCACATATTTTAATTTTAGATGATGGAAAGATTATCTATGCAAATGCAAATGCAAAAAAATATCATAAAGATGAAAATATATTAGGAAAATCTGCTTTTGATCTTTTGGCAGAGGATATAGCCAAAAAGGTGAGGGCTTTTGAAAACAGAGTCTTAGAGTTTGGTAGTACCCAAGAGACAATAGAGATTAAAAATCCTGATGGCACCTTTCATATCTTTGATAACTTCTTTTTTGTTATAGGAGATCCTAGTAATAGAAGACAGGGTATTATCTCTACGGATATTACACAACGTTACCGAGATCAGCAGGCTCTTAAGGCGCAAGAGGAGATTATGATTGTACAATCTCGTCATGCGGCAATGGGTGAGATGATTAGTATGATAGCCCATCAGTGGCGTCAACCAATTAGTGTAATATCTATGGATGCAAATAATATTTTAGTAGACATTGAACTCGATAGTGTGGAGAGTGAATCTCTTAAAAATGATGTAACAGATATTATAGAGCAGACACAATACCTTTCTAAAACTATAGATGATTTTAGAGACTTTTTTAAACCAAGTAAAATAAAAGACACTGTACTTATAAGTGATGTATTTGAAGAGTCTTTAGCCGTTATATTGAAAAGTTTAGAGAATAATAATATAGAAGTTATTAATGAGTTTAAGACACAAACACCACTTACTCTTTTCTCTCGAGAGCTCCTTCAAGTTTTTATAAATATTTTAAAAAATGCAAAAGAAGCTCTTTTAGAAAACCGCATAGTAGATAAAAAAATAATAAATAGAATTTATGAAGATGAAAACTTTGTAATTATATCAATATGTGATAATGCTGGGGGTATCTCTGATGAGGTGTATGAGAAGATATTTGAACCATATTTTACGACTAAAGATTCAAAAAATGGGACAGGTTTAGGGCTTTATATGAGTAAGACCATTATTGAAAAGCATCTAAAAGGTAGTATAATAGTGCATAAAAATAGTGAGGGTGTCTGCTTTAAGATACAACTTCCTAAAATAGAAATAAGTGATGAGTAGTGTGATATGGTAGAGATTAAAAAGTTAAAAAAATTAACATCTAAGTTTACAGTTTTGTATGTTGAGGATGATTTAAGTATTCAGTCAACGATGAAGAAATATTTGCAAAAGTTCTTTGCAGAAGTCTTTAGTGCTTCGAATGGAGCAGAAGGGCTTACTCTTTTTAAAGAAAAATCTATAGACATAGTCATAACAGATCTCTCTATGCCTGTGATGAATGGTCTTGATATGATAGAAAAAATAAAAGAGATACAAGAAGATCAAGCGGTTATAATTACAACAGCGCACAGTGAACCTGCTTATTTGCTTGGAGCGATACAATCCCATGTTGATGGCTATGTTGTGAAACCATTTGAGTTTGAAGCTTTGAACTTTGAGCTTTTTAAAATCTCTCAAAAGTTACAAAAATTTCAAGAGAATGAAGCGTATAAAAATCATCTCCAAGAGTTGCTCAAAGCACAAACTTTAAAAATGAATGAGAACTATGAAAAAACACTCTACTCAATGATAGAGTTAATAGAGCAGAGAGATACATATACAGCAGGACACTCTAAACGAGTGGCATATTATAGTAAAATGATTGCTCATGAGATGGGTTACAGCCAAGAGGAGTGTACGAAGCTACATCAAGCTGGAATTTTACATGACTTAGGCAAGATTGAAACACCCGATTCTGTTTTACTTAATCCTTCAAAATTAAATGAGATAGAGTATAAACTCATTCAAGAGCATGTTACTGTAAGTTATAAATTACTTCGGAGCATTCCGATGTTTGAACCTTTAGCAAAAATTGTTTATCAACATCATGAGCATTATGATGGTTCAGGTTATCCAAATGGACTAAAGGGTGATGCAATAGAGCCATTAGCACATGTAATGATAGTTGCAGATGCTTTTGATGCAATGACTACAAACAGGATTTATAAGGGAAAAAAAAGTATAGATGAAGCTATAGAGGAGTTGAATGACTTAGCTGGAAAACAGTTTCATCCTAACGTTGTAAAATTTGCTTCTAAAGTTTTAAAAAATATAGAGATTGATGAAAATATAAATCAACTCCCTCAGTCTAAGCTTGAAGAGGAACGATTTGCTTACTTCTATAGTGATAGACTCTCTAGTGCCTATAATCAAAACTATTTAGAGACAGTTTTAATGAAGAACCATTATGAAGCATACTTAAAAAACATGTTAGTATTTTCTATAAATAGCTTCTCTTCGTATAATAAACTGTATGGTTGGAGTGAGGGTGATAAATTGCTTCAAGAGTTTGCAGATATCTTAACAAAAAAAATAGAGGATGCTTTTGTCTTTAGAGTCTTTGGCGATGATTTTATTGTTTTAAGTAAAAAAAAGATAGAGTTCTTTTGGGCAGTAGAGTCACTAAATACTCTTATGAAAGAAAAATCCATGAGTTATAAGATGCATAATGTGGATCTTAAAGAGAAACATATAGCAAATCTTCGTGATATAGAGAAATGTTTTTTAAGTTAGTAACAGAAGTGCTTTTAAAAGAAGTAACCCAGCCGTAACACTAAGCGGTATAAGTGCCCACTTTTTAAAGATAGAGAGTAGTGAGAATGCTATGATAGGAAAAAACCAAAGTTTACTAAAGCTTACTTGGATGCTTTGTATTTTGAGTTCTAAAAAAAACTTTAATACTCCATCCATTAAATCTCCCATGCCTAAGATATGTAAAATAATCGCACTTGGGTAGAAGAGTGTAAAGAGTGATGTCCAGAGAATTGAGAGTGGATGGTAGAGACTAAAGTTTCCAAAGATAAGTAAAGAGTATGGAAGCATAAGTAGATAGACCCACAGAGGCATTAAAAAAAATTGCCATAGTTTACTAAGATTTTTAAAGTGAATAAGAAAGAGAAAAATATAAAAAACACCACTGACACTTAACCAAAATCCTATACTAAAAAAGAGTCTAGGAAACAGAGCAAGTATGAGTGAAATAGTAAGAAGAAGTGTCTGCATAGAGATAACTTCTATTCCCCTATCATAAAGTACAAACCCGATAATAAGCATTACAAAAGCTCTTAGTAGTGATGGTGGTATATCTAAAAAAAGAAGATAACTCAGCAGAGAAAGAGAAATAATAAAGAATGTGTCACGTTTATAACTTCGGTAGGGGAAGTAGCTATTTTGTAAAAACATGTAGGGGAATTTTATAAGAAAAAAGAGTACAGCACTTAAGACCCCAAGATGAAAACCACTAATAGCGATAAGATGTGAGACTCCAAGGTTTGAGAAGAGGGTTTGTAGTTCGTAAGGGAGCTGTTTTGCTGTAAAAAGTGCTTGATAGATAAGTGAAATATTTTTGTTTGTGTGTTGCTTATCTATAAAAGAGTTGAGCTCTGTTTTATAACTCTCATCAGGATAAATTTGTAAAATTTTACTAAAGCAGAAAAATCCTCGCATATACTCTTTAAAACTTATTTTTCCAGCCCAAGCTTCTAGCTGTACATTTTTGTATTTAATATTTTTAAGTTTTGTACTTGCTGTAGAGTAAAATGTAAAGCCATCTTCGCTCTTAAATTTTAAAACTTGATAGGTTTTGAGTTTCCCTTTTTTCGTAAGTTTAGTTTTGGTGTACTGTTTTAAAACTGTGGCATTTACAAGTTGTGAGTCAAACTTTGTGAGTTGTTTGTAGTTGTAATACTCCAGACTTATAGAGAGAGAAAAAAGAGTAAATATAAGAAGTAAAAAGAGAAAAAAGTCTCGCTTATTTCTAAAGAGAGAGACTTTCTCTAGCATTTAGAGTGTTGGCATATCTACAACAGGAATATCCATACTTGCTGAAGATGTGTCTATGTTTTCATAAACAGTCTCAACTCCTGCGCTGAAAGTTGGTGCATCAACAAAACGAGTAAGTTTTTTCTGAAAGACAAGTTTCACATGACCAGTAGGTCCATTACGTTGTTTTCCAATGATAATTTCAGCATCTTCTTCTTCTTTTTCTACATACTCAGAGATAAACTCTTTTCCCTCTGCTTTGGCAGCTTTTTCACGCTCTTTTTCCTCTTTATAGAGGTAAACATCATCACGATAAACAAAAAGAATAATGTCAGCATCCTGCTCAATGGAACCAGATTCACGAATATCACTTAGCATTGGGCGTTTGTCATTACGGCTTTCAAGTCCACGGTTAAGTTGTGAAAGTGCAACTATGGGCATCTCTAGTTCACGAGCAAGCATCTTCAGTCCACGAGAGATTTCAGAGACTTGAAGGTGTCTATCTTGCTTACCAACACCCTGCATAATTTGTAAGTAATCTATAACTGCTATCTCTATCTCAGGGTGTTGGTTTTTAAGTTTTCTAAGTTTAGAACGAAGTTGATTGATGTTAATGCTTCCCTGATCGTCAACAAAGAGTTTTGCAGAGTTCATTTTATCAATCGCACCATTCAGACTTGACCATTGGTTGTCATCCATATCTCCAACACGAAGCTTTTGTAGTGGTATAGAAGTTTGTATGGAGAGTAAACGCAACATTAACTGTTCAGCAGGCATTTCAAGAGAGAAAAAAGCGACACCCTTACCATTCATAATGAGTGAGTTGACAGTGTTGAGGATAAAAGAGGTTTTACCCATGGCAGGACGAGCTGCGATAATGACAAGGTCACCTTTACCAAAACCAGTTGTCATTTTGTTAAGTTCTGCAAAACCAGTATCTACTCCAACAAGAACAGAGTTCCCACGAGCTTTCATTTCTCTAATGTACTCCATAGTATCAAAGGTCATTTTTGGTGCATCTTTGAAGTCACTTGTTTGGCTGTCCTGAGTGATGTCGTAGAGTTTCTTCTCGACTATGTCTATAACTTCTGCTGCGGGGAGTTCCTCTTCAACTGTAACTCTTTTTATCTCTGTTGTGAGTGTTAAAAGATGGCGTTTAAGAGATTTATCTTTTATTTCATCAACATAGGCTTTTGTATTTGAGATAGGGTTTGCTGAGAGGATTTCAAGCAGAACCTGTTCATCAAACTTTTTTATCTTAATAAGCTCTTTTTTGATAAACTCCTCATCAATAGGTTGATCTTTTTGCAGTAAAAAAATCATTACCTTAAAGATATCTTGATGTGCAGGAAGATAAAAATCATCCTCTTTAAGGGCAGTTGAGAGTTCATCAAACTGACTTGGTTCAAAGACTATGGAGCTGAGAATAGAGCGTTCAAACGCTAGGTTGTAGAGATTGTCTTGCAAGAGATACCTTTAAAATTATTGTTCTCATTTTAGCATAATATGGTTAAATAGAGAACTGTTTTCTAACTATGCTATAATCTTTAAAACAGTTCTTCAAGCTAGACTCAATGCAAAAACTTCCAATAGGCATACAGATATTTTGTGAAATTAGAGAAAAAAACTATCTTTACATAGATAAGACAGCTCTTGCACTTGACCTTATAGAAAATTATGTAAAAAATTGGTTTTTGATTTATGGTAAGTGAAGAATTTATTAGAAATGGTTTTTTTAAGGATGATTATAATAATCAGAGCCTTGCAGAGGAACCATAACCTCTTTATTATAGCCCATACGTTTCTCACTCGGATAAACTAATACTGTTATGATGTAATTGTTTAGATTAAAAGGGGATTAAATGTCAAAACTTATCTTAGGACTTGATTTAGGAATAACTTCTATTGGTTGGGCATTAGTGAATACTAATGATAAAGATGTAACAAAAAATAAAATTATTGATAGTGGAGTTCGGATTTTTACAATAGCTGAACACCCTAAAGATGGGAAGTCTTTAGCTCTTCCACGGCGTGAGGCTAGAAGTGCAAGACGGACTACCAAACGTAAGGCTCAAAAACTTCGAGCTGTAAAGCGACTACTCCTTTCAAATAAAATAATTACTCAAAATGAATTAGATAGCCTCTTTATAGGAAATAAAAAACAGAAAGATGTTTGGGATTTAAGAAAAGAAGCACTCTATAGAGAACTTGACAACAAGGAACTCTCACGTATTATGATTCATCTTGCAAAACATAGAGGGTATTTTTCAAACCGAAAGAGTGAAGAACCAAGCGATAACGAGGGGAAAGCAGTCCTCTCAGGAATAGGGCATAATAGAACTATTTTGGAGAGTGAAAAGTATGCAACAGTGGGCGAATATATCGCTACAAAAAAGAAAAAACGCAATGGAAAAGATAGTGAGGGAAAACTTAACTATGAAAATTCTGTTGCTAGAAGTATGCTTGTAGATGAGATAGAGATTATTTTCAACAAACAAAAAGGGTTTGGAAATAGTTTTGTAAATGATATGTTACTAGAGAGTTATAAAGAGATAGCTTTTACACAGAGACCTCTGAAATCAGTAGCCGATATGGTGGCAAACTGTCCTTTTGAAATAGATGAGAAACGAGCTTCAAAAAGTGCTTATAGTTTTGAGTATTTTCGAGCCTTACAAAAACTTAAAAATTTACGTGTTATAGATGAGAGTGGCTATGAAATGCCTCTTATCTTTGAACAGATTGCACAAATAATCCATCAAGCTAAAATGACTACAAAATTTACCTATAAATCATTTAAAAAGATTTTTCCACAGTATAAAGAGATGAAAATAAAAGGATTAGTCTATCATGACCATAAAACAGGAGAAGTAAAAGATCCTGAGGGAGGGAAACTTTTAGATTTTAGTGCTTATCAGAAAATAAAAAAAGCTGTTCAAAAAGCTGATAATCTCTACTGGGATACGATAGAAGAGAGTTTTGAAGTTTTAGATGCAATAGCAAAAATTTTAACAACTGAAAAAGATGATAATGAGAGTTTGAAACAACTTCAAGAGATTGTAAAAAGTGAGAGAGTAAGTGAAGCACTTTTGGGAGTCTCTTTTTCAGGGTTTGGACACTTGAGTAGTAAGGCTCTTCAAAATATTATTCCTCATCTTGAAGCAGGAGAGGATTATGATAAGGCTTGTGAAAAAGCTGGATATGATTTTAAAGCTATATTTGAGGGGGAGAAAAAACTACTTTTACCACCTTTGAGTAAGCAAGAGAACATAGAGATGACAAACCCTGTTGTAAAACGAGCAGTAGCACAAATGCGACTTGTTTATAATGCCATTGCTAGAAAATATGGAGCGATAGATAAGATACATATAGAGTTTACACGAGATATAAAAAAATCACATGATGATAGAAGAAAAATAGAGAAGGCTCAAGGGGAGTTTAGAGATAAAAAAGAGGAAGCAAAAGTGCATGCTAGTGAAATACTAGGGTATGAACCAAGTGCAAAAGAGCTTATGAAATTTAGACTTTGGAAAGAGCAAAATGGAGAGTGCATATATAGTGGAGAAAAAATTCGACCTGAATTTTTGAGTGACCCTTATGCAACGGAAGTAGATCATATACTACCCTATAGTCGCTCCATGGATGATAGCTTAAATAACAAAGTCCTCTGTTTGACAAAAGAGAACCAAGACAAAGGTTCTCAAACACCATACGAATATATGAGTCAAGAGAAATTTGATACCTTTGTTCAGAGAGTTAAGGGATACAAAAACATCAAACAAGCGAAACAATCACGACTTTTAAAAACAAACTTTGATGAGAATAGCGAACTGGCATTTAAGGATAGAAACAAAAATGACACTTCCTATATATCGAAATTTCTCAAAAACTATATGGAGGCTCATATTGCCTTTAAGGAGTCAAAAGATAAACGCCATATATTTACGATGAATGGAATGCTCACAACTCAGTTACGTTTTAAATGGGGAGTAGGGGATAAAAACAGAGAGAATCATCTTCACCATGCAGAGGATGCCATCATCTTAGCTTTTTCTACCCCTTCTATGGTGCAAAAGCTCTCTACTGTTTCAGGAAGACGCGAGGGCTTTATCTATAAGGCTAAAGAGAAAAAGTCCAAGGCTTTACGATTTGAAACGCCACTTGAAGAGTTTGGGGTGAGAGTCAAAGAGAGTATAGGAGAGATTTTTGTTTCGCATATGCCTCGTCGTAAGGTTGGTGGTTCAGCGCATAAAGAGAGTATATATAGTGATAAAACATTGAGTTTGAAAAAAGAGAATGGCAAGGTTGAGGTTCTCAAAGGTGGGAGTGTTACAAATAATGTCAAATTAAAACATGGGATTGCTCTGAACAATAGTATGCCCAGAGTAGATTTATTTCAAAATATAAAAACAAAAAAATACTACTTAGTCCCTATCTATGTGAGTGATTTTGTGAAAGATAAGTTGCCAAATAGAGCGATAGTCGCTGGCAATAAGCCATGGATAGAGATGGATGAAGAGTATGAGTTTCAGTTCTCTTTTTATAAACGAGATTTGATAGAGGTAAAGACTAAGAAGACGGCTAAGAAAGAGTCTGTTCAACTTTTGGGATATTACAATAGTACAGATAGTTCGAATGCTAAAATAATTTTTAATTCACATGAAGCTAAAAATGAGTATGGTTTTGGTGTTCAAAATGTAATATTTATAAAAAAATACCAAGTTGATCCCCTAGGTAACTATGTTGAAGTAAAAAAAGAGAAACGCCAAGGAAGTATAAAAGAGGGACGAGCAAGAAAAATTAAAAACTAAGAGGAGTAACTTATGAGTGCATGGAGAACTATTTTGATAACAAAGCCTTGTCGTTTGAGTATGAAAAACAGACAGTTTGTTTATGAGCCACGAGATGAGCCGACTATAAGAGTACCACTTGAAGATATAACTGTCATAGTCTTAGAGAGTAACCAAGCTACTCTTACGACAGCTCTTTTAAGTCATATTTCTGAGAATAATATAGCACTTTTTTCATGCGATAATTATCATATGCCAAATGGTCTTTTTACTCCCTTTCATCAGCACTCAAGACTCTCTCAAATCGCCCATATACAAGTGGCTATGAAACTCCCTCTCAAAAAACAGATATGGCAAAAAATAATCATGCAAAAAATCGCAAATCAAGCAGAACTTTTACGCTACTTCCATAAAGATGATTTTCAAGTTTCTGTTTTAGAAAAAAAAGTAAAATCAGGGGATAGTGAAAACCTAGAAGCCCTTGCAGCTAGAAGATACTGGGGTCTGCTTTTTGATGACTTTGTACGAGATCAAAAAGGTTTAGATCCTAGAAATATAGCACTTAATTATGGCTATGCTATAGTTAGGGGTGCAGTAGCTCGTTCCTTAGTCTCGTATGGTTTGCTTCCAACTTTTGGAGTCTTTCATCGCTCTGAACTCAATGCCTATAATCTTGCTGATGATATGATAGAAGCACTTAGACCGATGGTCGATATGGTGGTAAAAAAACTAGAGATAGAAGATGCCCTAGATGTTCATTTGGGTGTTGAAGTAAAGAGTGCACTTTTAAATGTTCTAGTGATGGAGATGAACTTAAATGCAGAGAAAGTTCTTCTCTTAAGTGTATGTGATTCCATGACTCAAAGTTTTGTAAAAGCGATGAAACTCAATGATGCTAATAGATTAAATTTGCCAAAAGTAGAGTAAGGTGGCTAAGTTTATGTGGATATTTGTATTTTTTGACTTACCAACAAAAACAAAAAAAGAGCGAAAAAAATATACAGACTTTAGAAGATTTCTTCTTAAAGATGGTTTTATAATGATGCAGTTTTCAGTATATAGTCGTATATGCAAAGGGGAGGATAGTGTAGAGACTCATAAAAGAAGAGTTAAAGAACACATACCAACTAAGGGACATATACGAATGCTCTCTATAACAGACTTACAATACTCAAAAATGGAAACTTTAGTGGGTGTCAAAAAAGAGGAAGAAAAACTAGAAAAAAAACAACTTTTGCTTTTTTAGTTAAGTTGTGTAAAAAAGTAACAAATATTCTTAAAAAATCAATAAGAATATTTTAGAATTAGAAGAAAAGTTTTTAAAAAAAAGTAAATTTTTGAAGAAATTTCATAATTTAGGTGATTTTTTTAGTAAAGTATAAGCATCTAAACCCACTAGCTAAAGGGGCTTAGAAGTATGGAGTATAGCATATCCGAGTGAGAAAGGGGGCTATAACTTAAAATA